>JAABUY010000181.1_pt1 | contig 129507 bp, 140 predicted proteins | sample 5560271 | NCBI WGS metagenome assembly JAABUY01 (sample SAMN10711886, study PRJNA513374) | rock metagenome | isolation source: Antarctica rocks | place: Antarctica: Victoria Land, University Valley
TGCCCTCGACGTCGTGCCCTCGACGTCGTGCCCTTAGCGTCGTGCTTGTACACAGATATTCGCCCATGTTCATATCTACTGTGTACTGTTGTGGCCGCTAGTCCTTCCCAGGACTTGGCCGTAACAACACATCATCCTTGAGGTCTTGAGGAGTTTCCAACCCAATGTGCTGTCAAAAGGATGAGCGGCTCGGCGACAAGGCAATGTACATATGATGATGATGATTCTATCTAGTTCACTGCATGTGATGTTTGAGGCACAGCTATTCAATGTGTATTTTGAGGTGCTGTAGCTAGCTAAGCTTGTGGATCTGTTGCATTCTGTGAATTGATGATTTTGATTGCCTTTGTTACAGCAGGATCACAGTCTCTCTCAATGTTAATGTTGATTTATACAGGTCATTCACTCATCTGTGTCTCTCAGAGCAGCTGTGACCTCTTATCTTGTTAACACTACTATCTTCATGCTCTCTTATATATATCAGGCATCTTTCCTCACTGTAAGTTCCTTTTGTTATCTCACAGCAATTTCCATTGTATAGCTTGACAGCCTTATCTTCAACATTGAAAAGTTTCAAGTATGAAAATTTCTGATCTTTTAATGCTGCTGTTCATCTTCTTTCTTGCATTTGCCACACCACCCACATCACTTAATCAATGAGCTGACAACTTCCCTGACTTGAGTGTGAAACTTAAATTGAGAAACCTTAAATATATAAATCTTAATGAAGAGCTCAAATCTCTCTCTGAAGATAAATGCTTACCAGATGAGATCTTACTCATTAAAGAAGTTTCAATCAAGGTTCTTCACATTAATTTACTTAAGTCATCAAAGAATGACTGATTACTTACTGCTAAACATTGTGAAAGAGAAGATTCTACAGACATTAGTTGTGTTGTCTTAGAATTCATTATCAATGATATTAAGATCAAGGTCAAAGCCAATTAAGCTAAAGTTATTGAAGATAAGATTCTCAATTTTCTTGTAAGTGAATGCATCTTTCAGTTAATATCATCTATGCAACTATATACTTCAAACAGTCAATACTGCTCTATCATGTTGTCTAATAGGAACTTCAGCAAGCATGAAAGTCATTTAAAAATGTTAAGAGCTAGGTGTTTATTGTTGACTTTAAGCAATGTGAATTATGAAATGTAATCATCTCTGAAAATTTCAATGATATTGTGTTGAACATCTTCTTTAGATTTAGACAGCAGATGACAGCTGCTATGTCTTTAAAGAGCATTCAGGCACTCTTTGTGAAGACAAAGTTAAAAGAGAAAGATACACTCTTAAGCATAGCTAGTTATAAACTTATTAATATGTATCAGATTTACAAGAAAGACTTTGCTCAGTTAAAAGCTATCAAGCTGTCAGATATCAATGATGAGTTTCTGAGCTTCTTTTTGATAGTAGTTTCATATATGAAGAAAGAGCCAGAAAAAGATGTGAAAGAGAGTCTAAAAATAGCACTGATTCTGATGTTCAGAATAGATTATGTCATCATTTACAAGAATTTCATTCAAGAAAAACTTACAGAACAACTAAAATGCAATTTTCTGATTAAAATTGTTATTTAACTGACTTCATTTAAAGAAAATGAATTGAATGAGTGCAATTTAAACTTTTATCTTCTTATCTTTGAGTCAGCACAGTTCAAGTGAGATAATGAAGTTAAAGATAACAAGAACAAACACATTAAATTATTGATTAAAGACTGGCTGCAAGCTCTTTAAGACAATAAGAAAGACAAATTGATCAAGAACAATAAAGTTATTGATGATCAGATTGGCTGCCTCAGGGACTGCATGAAATACCTTTATAAAGGTTCTCATGACTGTCTCATTCCCATCTAAGAGTTTCACAATCTCAGTAGTTACAACACTTTTCAACTTCATAGTTTCCTTGAAGAGTTCAAAAAGACAGTTATCAACACTTATGTGAAGTACTTTAAGTCTTCAGCAAAACTGAATGTTCATAACCTGAAAGTCAAGCATGACAATAAATGCAAGAAATTCATTATCTGTCTGCGCAGACTGTTCCTTGATGACATAGTCTGCAAACACTGCAAATCTGGCTCTGCACTCATCAACAAGAAAACATATTGCATGTCAATTAAAAATGTCTCACTTCAAACATTGACAGTGCAACTCAAACCACAGCTCTCATCATCACAATTCTCAGTGACCTCAAGTTGTTCTGTAAGTCATCAATCACTCTTTTGCTGTTCATGAAGAATACTGACAGCATAAGCATCCTGACCTTGTGGCTGTTCTCTTTAGGATCAGAATAAATTCTTAAGCCAAATCTCTTGCAATAAAGTGTGCTCAGGGGGCAAGTATGGTCACTGTGAGGAATCTCTTATTTCACCTATAATGACTGTCATTTGCTTCTGCAACAATTTGTGCAGAAAGAGCATGTGCTTTCATTCTGCAGGGCCCAAACCTTGAATCATGATCTGAGCAATATGGGATGATGAGGGATCCCAGGGCGAAAACATGAGCAGGTTGAGACTTTCAAAGGCCTGGGATTTGTTGTTGTCTGTGCTTTTTGTAGTTGATTATAACATTCTTTTGCGCCTGTTAACCACCATGTACAGAGCTGTACACAGTGTATTTGAGTGACTTCCTTGATTACCTTATCATTAGGAGTTCCCCAGACATAAGCAGCTTTAGAAATTTAATACAGGGGCACTCATTGACGCTTGAAGGGGGCCCCCTTGGAAAGTTATATGCACGGCGCACACCAGCACTAAATTTACCTTCGAAGAATGGCTTGAGGAAGAGGCAGGAAGGTCAGCGGTAGCAGCCACAGCAATTTTATCATATACAGAACGATACAATTCTTTGTCAGAAATCTAGGGTTTATTCTCTTTAATAGTATCCAGGGGGCACTCAATACTATAACCCAAAGAACAATCCAAGAACGGCTACTAGTAGTGACGATATTCGGGAAAACACGTAGTGATCAACTATAGACGCTGACGAAGCACCTGGGAGTGCCTCGTGCCACGGCCTGATTTGGTCAAAAGCAGTGAAAACAGCCACAATTACTTGTGAAGATTGCCCCCCATTCCTTAGAAGAACACCGGCCCCGCAAGCCCCTTGGTCAAGTCCACCCTTTCTCCGGCCAGCCCTCGGGCATAGTCGAGTAAGGTGGAAGGGTATATCTTCCATCACATTGACTTTCCGAACATGTCAGATTACATCGCCCGAAAGTATTACAGTAACAACTGCCCGCATCTGGGCAATGTACGGCAGACTTCCCAAAAATCACTGCAGCAGATATTAGCGACCGTTAAAGCCAAAGCAGAACGCTCTCAACGGGTCATTTGAGAGAATAAAGATATAGTATGTTGATTGAGACTCGTCCAAATATGAGACTCACTATGCCAGGAATACTCCATTATCCTACCGCTGACATAGTCCTCGAGGGGTGTCTCGAGAAGCCATTGTCGATATCGTTCATAGTCTTCCTTGGGCCGTTCAAGCAACTTCTCCCTCGTAACCGCAAATTGGGCACAGCAACCCACGCCGACGACTTGGGGCACTGTAGTATTCGGGAACAAGGCTCTGAAACCCTGCTCATAGTATTTCGAGGTGACGGGACCTCCATCCCCATGAGGCCGAATCTCACTCGGGCAGCCCAATGTCCAACCGCATCGAAGATTGACGTAACCTTGCGCTCGGACATAGGGCAACTGAAGGCTTTGGAGCACGGGAATGCCATCTACTGACGCTCTTAGGCTCAGGCTTCCATCGATGGAACACGATATTTACCGTAGAGAGGGTCGTCGTTGTGCCACTGGTAGCGCAGGCTGTGCATGAATATGGTGATGTTCGGTAGATGATGGAAGTTGTCAATGATAAATCTATCAAAGGGGCTCGCATGTCAGAATGTCCTCGTGGTAACATTGCATTACCTACGTCAGATAGACCATTGATTCCCTCCCTTTGTTCTTCGCTACGCTTAATGTGGCGTTTGCATCGTCCACAACGTAGATATTCTTCTCCCATTCCGGCAGTATCGTCTCCAGCCACGAGATATCGTCGCCTCTGAGGCTCGCCACCGCCAGGGCGTTTTTGCGTTGGACGGTCGGATGCTCCTCATCGTTGCTAGTCGTATAAAGGCCGTGCCGTGAGTCTAGATTGCTGAAGAGATATATAAGCGAAAGCACCACGATCGAGAGGAACAAGGCTTTGGCAGGTCGATAATGGTAGGGACTGAGAATCATTTAGGCGATGGCGATGTTGGGGGGGCAAAGATTCACTCATTTCGCAGCAGTGAATCAAAGGCGAAGGGGGCTCTCTACTTGCATTACGAAGGTACATGTATTTACTACCTACCTAAATATAGAGCCATGCATGCGGTTACAAATACAAAGTAAGTGTACCTCTAAATTTGGTGATGCCAGCCCCCATCACTTGAAACATTGGGCGCTGCAAAAGCCCTCTAATAATATAAGGCAGATTCTTTCTCTTTGAGCTACAATGTCTTGCCTTACTGGCCTCAAGGCCTCAAACAACTGTTTTGCCCGTTCGCCCTTTTCCCTGTGAGCTGTCAGTCTTCTTGTTTGATATTCAGGAGCCCTTACCTTCGGTATGTTCAAATGTTGCCTCAGCATGCACTCTATCTTACAATGTCTATTCATTTCTTGCACTCTGCTCGTTATTCTCCTTCTTCTTGAAGATGGTCAAGAATGCAAGAAGCTCATCGGCGATGCCTTCCTCCAGTTTGTTGGTCCATCCAATGGATGCTTTGACACGTCAATCCAACGCAAAGCTGTACCTTTCGACAGCAGCACTTCCTTTCCTTCCTTCAGCGATCTGGACGACACTGCAATCTTTGGCGTCAGAGGGATTCGAAGAAGAGACATCTGTACAGATGCGCTACCCGGCACAGTGTCGAATCTATGCAAGGGAAAGACGTTATGCTGTCAGTAAAGGACCCAAAAGGCGAACTTATCGCAAAGCTCACCATCGGCGATAGGCGTCAAACCAGACGCAGCATTCCCGCAATGTCAGACCCTTCTTGGCCTCGGCTTTTGCTGTGTGAAGGAGTGAGTCTGTTTCGACTCTCTCAAAGGGTTCGTTTGACTTACTTGGACCAGAAACGGGGCGTGCTATACCGATATGGAGTCGCAGTGCGGCCTCAACGGCGCGGTCAGTTGCAGTGAGTCCCTTTGCACATCGAGTCAAAGTGTATCTTTTGCACAAACTGACATTTGTCGCCGAAGCCAATCTTGGTCCTGGAACAAAACAAGCATGCTGTCCGCAGCTCACCATCTGCGCACCCAATTTCAACCATACGCAAGCCAGCGTGAGATGTCAAATCGAGCTCTCTCAGATGGGCACGTCCGCCCAGACGACCATCAATTCTACCGCCTCATTGGTCTCGGATAGTGCAGCCTCCACGTCCACACAGTCGTCCATCAATTCTGCCGGCTCATCAATTTCGGGTAGTGCAACCTCCGTGATAACCGGGACTGCGACTCCGTCTCCAAATACCTTACCGACTTCCAGTGGGTCATCAGCATCACCAACAAATACAGCGTCGCCGACCGGGGGCGTCAGCACAAATACGAGACTTTCCTCTGGTGCGGTCGCCGGCATCAGCATCGGCTCAACCCTCGCGTTCGTAGGCGCTATCGGGATCTGTTATCGTTTTCGAAAGCAGGGGCTATTTGCAAGGCCCGTAATCAGTCACGACGCTCGCAATGATTCTGGTTCGCCCTCTCCGAGCATGTGGCAGTCTCAGAATCACTATCCTCTTTTGCCGCAGGAGTTGGATTCGACCGACGTACGTGGGGAGCTGGACCCCGGTGCCATGCGTGAAGAGCTGGATGGCAATCCCGTCTCAACCGGCATCAAGGACAACCTGTTCTCGGAAAGGGATAGATAGTAGGTGGCTTGTCCATCTTCGAAGCCCGGTTTGGTGAGCTGGGGACAATTGGTACTATTGTCACACGGGGAACACTAAAGTCTTGTCTTCTACTGTGGAGCGAAAGTACATGCATTGCTTACATATGAAGGAAAAGGGGCCCTTCACGACGTGACGGCTCTTGACGATCTGTATATATGTAGAGTCTTAATCTTGTTCTTCTTGTTCTCCTATCTTGCGCATTCCGATTTGATATTAGATATCCCCCCTCCATAGACCTTCCGTCGGAATAAATTCATGCATTATTGAAGAGTACCTACATACTCAGTTGGAACTTGAACTCTCTTCCTCTCTGCAAATACCGCATCGCAGCTGCTACAAAGCGTACATACATAGGTAGCTAAGGTACTCTTCAATAAATGCGCGATTGAACAACATACCTAGATGCCTATAGCTCAGAAGCCACCAACCATCTCATCCACACCAACCAAGCTCATACCAGGAGTGAAAACGCAAACATCCTGCCAGAACACAACAGAAGGATGTGTAGTCCTAGCACACAAGACGCCGGCTCGGTAATCTCGATACTCCTGAATATCATCAGTTTTACTTGAGCTGGAATTTCCATTACTCCAAGCAGAGTCTCTGCAGAAAAGACTCTGGTGGTCGATGCCGCCGAACATAGACTCATATAGTAGCCTATAGCCTATTAACCCCACTGCTGCTAGACTCGCTGTGACACCCTTGTTCTTTAGGACCAATTATTGCTGACAGCACGCAACTTGTCTCAATCGAACATATCGCCTTCAAAGGATATAGAGAACTCGGCCAGGGCGGATATCGAAACGTTGAACGACGACGACAATGCTGGTGGACGGCGACAATAATGTCCTCGACGCCTACAAGCCATCCATCCAAGTTCTCACCGAGTGGGTGGGTCAACCACCCACCCACCAGAGTCCTTCCCGCAACCGCATGCATGGAGGTCTCGCATCCTTCAGTGACTCAGCCTCCCTACCTTACCTACTCCCCCCCACTCGACCCGCTTCCGAAAAACGCTACTGCAGCAGCCCGTTAGAGCAGCTGGCCTGCAAGGCAGAACCGTAAGGCACACACACCACACACACTCAAGCCACGATTTCCACCAAGGCGGTGACTCACACCCCACGGTACCGTGCTTTCTGCCCATGCGAGTACGTATGTGCTGCATCCTTCCGCTATCTTGGCGTTGGGGACTCGTGTGAGTGTGAGTGTTGGGCGACGTCAGCTTCTTCTCTGACTGGTCGGTTGGTCGCTTGGCATGGTCAGCTACCTTAATTCGTAGGTACCTTGGAATTCAGCTGGTAAGTTACTGCAGGAGTGGGGGGATTGCCGGCCGATGCTTTAATGCCGAAATCATACTGTAGAAGAGCGGGACCCGGGAATGATCCGAGCTATCATGGATGCATCTGGGAGCGGGCCTTCGAGCGTGGACTCGGGCCTGAGACGTACCTGCCTGCAGTTACGGTACGATAGACTGAGCAGCGAGGGCGGATGGCGGATTCGTCCGATGAATGCCGTGCATGTGTGACGAGTGACTGGTTGTGGGTGTCAATTGTCCTATCATCACTCTAATGTACCTACTTGTAGGGAGCACTGTGCGAAATACATGATAGGCTTCTGGAATGTACGGATTGATCTTCAGTATTTTGGCTCGTAGTCAAGGGACGAAAGTGGAAAGGGACGTAGTCAGGGCAAGGGGGGACGGCTGCTTCTGTTTGGTTCACTTGCGAAGAGATAGTCACGAAGTTATAGAAATTCGAAGGTGATTATATTAAGATATACCTATGTTGAAAATCTGTCCACCGATGCATTGTACTCAAGTGAAGATGACACCAAGCTCAAGCACTGCACCCCTTCCGCTATGTTCACGCAAAGCCCCTGCCCGAAAGACTTGATATCCCTCCAATCCATCAATGCCCCGTGTCTTCCTTCCATCCTCTCCTTCGCTCTCGTCGCGGATTGAAGTCCCTTCAGAACCAAAAAGCACATTTGCGAGACATTCAAACAATGGCGCAGTGCGAACAGAGCTCGCAAAACCAGAGCAGATACGAATCGATTGTATGTCTTTTGTCCTCCTTCACCAGCCTTCTCCTGGTAGCGAACAACACGCGCTCGATGATATCAAGTTTATGATGTGCAGATGCGCGGAAGTGTCGCAGTACGGAGATCGAGGTCGCCAAAGCATGCTGTACAGGCTCTGGGAACAGGGATCGGTGGTAGTTCCTCCCTCCACCCGTTTAGGTCGGTGTAGTGGGTTATGATAATCGTGAGACGATAAATCGGTGTCAGCTGATGATGGGTGGTCCATACGTTCTTGGTACAGCATGATCGATGTGAGTCAGCGATAGTAGTATTCAGCCGGGCGAACGCGTGGCGCGGCGGTGTGGTAGACGGGATCGTGCGCAGATCTCTTCTGCTTGCGCTGAGCCCGCTCGACCATGTCGGACTCGTACAAGGAGCCACGAGAGACGTAGACTTTCTCCTTGCGGTGCCGTCTCGACGGTTCCACAATCTCGACTCTTGAGCGCTGTTCGACAGGCCGCGGCGCAACGTAGTAGGTCGAGTCATAGCTGACGGCTGGCGCCTTGCGACGGAGTCGGAGCCCGCGCTCCATCGCCTGCAAAAGATCCTTGACGACCTCGCACCCGACGGGGATCTCAATCTGCACGAGCTGGCTGCCCTCGTGGTCGACAAGCGAGTAGGCCTTGCCGCCTTTGTTGTAAACGTACTGGGCCACGTCCAGAGCGAGCTGGTGGCCCTTGTCGCAGAGGGTGCGGCCGTCGAGGTGGACCTGGTAGGGTTGGGCGCAGTAATGGCAGCGGTAGGCGTGGTGGGCAAAGGCCTTCATCACGTAGACCTCGTCGTCATGGGGTTGGCGCGAGTAGATCGGGGAGGGCGCGAAGCCAACCTGTCTCTGGAAGGAAGGCATCTTGGGTTGCAGTCGGGGGGCTTCTTGGGCGAGTGTCGGTGACGGCGACGTTGCGTCGGGGACGTAGTAGTAGATGGTCACGGCGTAGTAAGGAGACACTTTGAGTGCAGTTCCAGTTATGGGTAGGAGGTTGTTATGTTGCAACAGCAACAGCGTAGATAATAGACACGTGTGCAGAACAGATAGTTGAGATTCGGATGGTTATGATTGAAAGATGAAAGAGAAAGAGAAAGAGAAAGAGAAAGAGAAAGAGCATGAACAGGTGGGTTCATGAGATTATAAGAACGGAGGAACAAACAGTACGAAATAAGTTAACATTGAATTCACATCATGGATGCCTGGCATCGGCATTAGCCTCGAGTCATACCCTTAGGTTGGTGAGGTACCTTAGGCAGCGACCCGCCCACCGGTACGCTAAGCCCTCCACAGCAGAAGTAGTCAGAGGGATCAGAACAAAGCCACTGTGACCCGTGTTAGCTTCTCCAACTTGCATGAATCCACCCTTGCTCTTGCGGTGAGATGAAATCGTGAGAAGAGAAGAAACGATACTTCCTGGTAGTACGGAGTCACTTAGATTGAACCCCTTCGCGTCTAATCATTTATTTTCCGCAGCGTTCGTCATCAGTCTCAGGCCGATAGGTTCAGAGAGCACGAACCGGAGCAAAGAGCGAAGAGAGCTGAGGCTTAGTGGCGCCACATCCCCTCCATAAGGTCTGGTAGGTAAGGCACAGTAGTACCTTAGTACCTAGAAGGTAGCCGCAGTGAACGTAAGGAGGCCTGAGGCAGGTAGGTAAGGATACGGTACCACCTTCGGAACGAAAAGACGATGATGGGGGGTGGGGGAAAGTACCAGGTACAGGTAGCGGTACCTGATCCTCAGTCCTCACCGCTCACGCTAGTACCGTGCCATATATTACATTTGTATCATTGAGACGAGCGTTGTTATTTACAGTCAGGAGGTCTTCGTTCTCACCCATTCGACACAGCCACCCGTCTATTTCATTATTTCATACCGTTTACTTTACAGATGTCTTGTAACATTGGCGGTCATCAACCCTCAAGACCTGTCATCTGCACTTGACTCCGCCCGTTTTCCTCCCATCGGTGGCATGATTACAGGGCCATTCCTCACCCATGCCACACATGAGGTAGCATGGCGACCATGATACTGTGACGTTTCGTTGTTTAGTTGGTATCATATCGACGTTATAGTAATACATGTATGGTCTGCGTTTACTCGAACGCCGATGAGGGAGCTTTGAAACCGTTTCGCGCTCATCTCCTCGCGCCTACCGTAACGTCGCTGGCGCCGCCCGAGATAGATCGTTAACAGTCTGACTTCGTAGGTCGAGGAGGAAGGGCAAACCAAATCACAAAACAAAGACGAGTCGCTGATATCGCCCGCGCGCCTCTTGCTTCGTGTTCGGTAGCATCGGTGCATTCCTTCGCTTTCTCCCATCGAATCGTGAACTGCTGTTTTACAATCACCGACGTCTCACGATGAACCGATGAAACTGCTTGCCATTTTTGGAATGTTAGCTTTCATCGACCTCCCTTCCACCGCCCTGTAGGGCCGACTTACAATGATTCAAGTCCGAATCAAGACCTTCCGACCGCAGCCGTGTTTCGCCAAGGCTCGAAACAGCGTGGCATAAGGGATAATGCTGGCGCCGGTCGTCTCTTTCACAAGTCACCTGTTCTCTCGGTCTCTTGACGCGTCATAATGGAGACGGCTGTTCGGCCGCCGTGTTGGATAATGTCAAGGATAACCTTGTGCACGCTTTATGCGCCAAACACAACTGGAAAGATGTCGCATTTTCGGACCGGAGTTCGCGTTACGTGGACGTAGATAAGAGATGAGTTCGAGTTGTGGTGTTGATGGTGTGCTGGTTGCCTTGCGCTGATCGAGTGACGACGGCACCTGCCCACTCAACCATTACAAATCTATCCCACACCCGATTGCCCTCAGCCTCCATTCTTCTACGGGCTCTGATACCCTCGGCAACTGCACCGTAGTAGATTTCTCGTCTCTTGTCCAACCCGTGACGCGGACGACCAAACATTGGGTACCCGTATCAGCAAACCTTAGGGCCGGACTTCCCGATCGAAAGTATGGTCATCCTTGTCTCATTGAAACAGCAAAACAGCCGTAATCTACATGACAGAGCTTAGCAATTCCTGTGCTCTCACCGCTGCGGCGACGTGCCATGGGATCACACTTCGGACCGGATCAGCCACGCCTTTCAGCCTCGCCAAGGTCCCAAGACCTCGGTACACAGCCAGTATCTCCCTCAGCTGAGGGGTGTAGGGTCTGTCGATATGGATCATGTTGACGCTCATTGCCATTATGCTGGTCTCGTCCTGCCTACCGGCTCGTTTGATCAGGTAACCGCTAGCCAAGCCTGGTCGCCGCTCGACCAGAGACGTCGTATTGTGGATTCGATGACTGAGTATGACAGCCCATGTCTCGTCGGTGACGTCGATTAGGCTTGAGTCGGGATCCATATCGATGGTGTTGTCGGTAGGGGTCAGAGCATTCACAGGCCCATTTCCGCTTGCAGGCGTGGCAGCAGGAACGACTTGTTCGGGAGACAGAATCATCGGCTGCGGAGTAGCGATCGGCGTGGTGTAGAGTACAGCTTGACTCTTGAGGTTGTTGACCGTAGATTCGAGATACGCCGGTAGTATGGACAGGGGTGGGCAGGCATCCACCGTGAGTAGTACGAGCGTCAGTGTCCCTCGGTCCGAGTCATCTGCCAGCATACACCATACTATACCAACGTGAACGTCAGATTCTACCGTCAATTACCAAGTCAATTGTTGTGTAGCTTACCATCACGCTCCTCTGGCTCCATGATGCCCACTTTAGCTATAACGAACCTCCATCTCATCTTCTTGACCTGAACCATCTCAATTGATATCTTCCAGATCTCACGAGCAATCTCTCCAAAGGTGCGTATCGACCTCGACCCCTTCATCCTGACACAGTAAGACATACTCATTTGACGATTGCCTTCCGTGTCGGTCCAAGAAGCCGAGATCCAGCGACCATCGCCACTCTGGCAGTAAGCGACATGGAGGTCAGTAGATTCATGTCCCACTGACAACGGAGGCTCTGCACTAAGCTTGAAATCGATACTCGCTGGTATCTTGTGTGACAACAGGATTGAAGCGGCGTTGAGAGGTGCCACTGCACCATCCACGCTCTGTCCGAGACCCAGCCCACATCTCTCGTATACCTCAAAAGCTAGTCCTCGATAATCGGCTTGGGTCGGCACGATGATCGATGTCTTGGACGCTACGAAACTGACCGGTATCAACTGCAACACAATCTCGCTGGGCCCAGAATAAAGTGAAGACTTTTCCACTTGAAGATAGGTGTGGAACAGACGCAGGAATGCAGCACAGAGGTAAACAACGGCGTCTGGCTCGACAAATGTATTGATGATGTAGATCACAACATTACTATCTTCGGCATTGGTCCCACCTAGGAATGTGCCTATGTCGGTGTCAGCCTATTGCACACGACGTGAGAGGTACACTTACCAAGTTTCTCGCAAGCCGCGGCAATCCTTTTCATGCTACTATCAAGGCTTGGATTAGCCTCTCCTCCTGCCATTGGTACTAGTCCCGGGCTATGGTTTTCCGGGTAGCCGCCTCGAGTGTGAGAACCAAGCTTGCAGCTCTCATATGCACTGCCAAGTCCTTCTAAGAACGAGTCCACTGCATCCTCCAAGCCTTGCATTGGCGGGCATATGCAAAACGCCCTCACATCTTTTGTTCCATTTACAGGACCAAAACCTAAAGTTTCCCAGAAATGTAGTGCCGGAGGCAGAACTTCCAATGGCGTTTCCGCGCGCTGCACACGGATATGGGGAGCGTTTAGTCTGGTTATGCGACATCCCAGACCACCGGACCCATCACCACCAGTCTTGGCCCACCTTGGTTGTCTGTTCAGGATTCTCACATTCGTAGGAGATTCCCAACTCGTTTCTTCAACGGCAGCATAAGTCTCTAGGTCACATAGTGATGAGGTGGGAAAGATAAGCTTGACTACCTCTCCAACAATTCCTTGCTCTCCCTTTACGGCTAAGGCCGTAGGGGGGTGAGAAATCCCGTTTTTGGGCGTACTTACACGCCCATAACAGCTTAATGAGCTGGACACAACCTGGTCTGTCAGAATTTGCGCCACACGAATATAGTCGTCGTCGCTCAATCCTACCGATTTGCGCATGTCCTTGCCGGTATGCGGCTCCGAGCGTGCTAAAGGCGAAGCGGACGCGCTTGGAAGGAACTGGCTGAGGGATGGCAACTGGATCTGAGCATCGTTCTCGTAGATGGAGGGTTGTCTTGGCGTTTGAGGAGGTGCCACTTCCACTGGAGCGTTCTCCCCGTCCGAAGGACCACGTTTGCGTTTTACCCCAGCAATGACGGACGTATCTTCGCCGAAAGCTTTATGATCAGTGTCGTCTGTAGTCGATACCTGGGGGCCAGACACGCTTTCGGTCTTCCCTTCTTCAGATTCGCTGACAAGATCTGAATCGAGCGCCGTATCTTCACCTTGAACGGAAGTGTTCGATACACAGTCGACGCCACTCGCTTGTCTTTGTTTCCGCGTCGAACTTGGGAAGCCGATGCTAGGGATGTCTGACATCTTAGACCGGGATCCCTGGTGTGCAACGTCCTCTTGCAGTGTACTTGCAAAACGACCATAGTCGCTGTACTTTCGATCCGAGGACTCAACAGCACCCGCGAATGACACCCTTCCAAACACACCTTCATGGGAATTGGCACCGTCAGTACAGTGCCTTGATTCTTCATGAGAAACTGCGAGCTGTGGTCCGGCCTGTGTTACAATGGAATCATTAAGCGCTGGCAGAAGCTTATTCCTAACGGAAACCGGACTAAGAAGCGGACTAGGAAAACCAGGTTCCCCAACTTCTCCAGTTCGCTCGCCTGTGCTATTCGTGATCACGGGTGTACCTGGGTTTAGCTCGATGTCATCTTCAATTGACAGCGGCGCCTCTTGATCCATTGGATACTTGTGGGCCATATCGTTGGCATTATGTTCGAACGTATCCATGCTGATACTCGGTGTGGGTCCACTGAGAGTATCGTGTGGTCCAGGATCGCTGTGCGAAGGGTTCGGAAACTTACCTGCCGGACCCTGGAGCGCACTTTGAGTCGCCAAGTCCACCTGAGAGCTTGGACCTGCGTGGTCTGTAGGGTCATTTTCGTTAGAGATCTGATCCCCGGCATCCATCAAATCAGGTTCGTCAAAAAAGCTAAAGTCGGCCTCTGTTATCCCGGAAGTGCCAAACATATCCCCGTCCATATCCCCGAACATATCAGCATTGCTGGCGTCGTAGGCCGCAGAGAGCAAGGCAATTTGGGAAGCGTCGCTACGTCTTCGCTCGGCGGACTCGTTGATTTCTCCGTCAACTTGAATCGACCTGGCTACTTCGTGCTCATTGTTCGCTCCTAGGCTTGCACTTCGGTAGAAATGGCCCACATCTCCGTTACCCGGGGTTGAGCCGATCTCGTTACTAATATGTGCTCCTGTGCCGCCCTGTGTGTGTGCACCATCGGGCGGTGTAGGGTATATGGTACCGGCTGCATGCAAATCCAAGTAGTTGACAACGCGTATGTATGGCTCGTCCATGGAGTTGTCATCTACGATGGCGGTTTCCGAGGCATTTGACTGTCGTGCAAGAAGCTCATCATTTTGGCGGGTAGATCTGGCAGCTTCGAGTTGATCGTCACGTAGAGGTTTTGACTTGAACCAGCCCTCCGCGAAGCTAAGAGGATCATGCATACCAGAGTCCTCATCAGAAACTTGCGGACGATCAGCACCGGTGTCGAGGCAGTCGATTTGGGTATTGTCTAGTGTATAGCACAGAACCCTTGGCCATAGAATGTGCAACTCATCAGATCGATCCTTCTGCTGCGAGAGAAGTCCATTCTCCGCAACTGGGGGTAGAGCAGACGCTGTCGCAACGGTCACCCAGCTCCAGGGAGTCGGGTCTGAAAGATATATCCCCTTTGCAGCCAGCCAACCTTCAACTCGTAGTTTCCAAGTGTCTTCCAACAGTGTCTCCCGGGGCGGCACGTCCACATCAGGTGCTTCTGAGCGTGGGGTGCTTTCAACAGGCATATCGTCGGTATCCGATGCTGGAGGACCTCTATATTTTGCTATGTGTCCGCCAGGTGATAACCTAAGCTCTGTACGAGCCGGCTGCAGCCAGCTGTTGTCGTCGCAAAACCTACTTTGGAGCCTGGTGATTCCCACTGAAGCAACAGATGAGATGACGATGAGCGTTCCAATGTCTGTTAGGCGTACGTCCAATGAGATCAGTGTAGAGCGTCCGGGCTGCTCTGAAGGTTCGTCAAAGTCACTAGAGTCGTGCGATATCGACATAACAACAGCCGGCGACAGAAATGTCCGAGCATTCAGAGGTAGGTAATCGTGATATCTTGCAAGGTGATATGAAAACATAGCAAGGACTGCAGATATAAGGAGTTCATAGATGTCAATTGAGGAAAACTCATTATCATCCATGCTGAGTGGCATATGCGAATGCGGAGCCTTCCCTTCCGTGAGCTGGCCCAAAGAAGCATTCGCCTCCCAAACTTGCTTATTTATATCTTTGACGCCACCGAGACTCGGATTTGTACTGACTGCTGCAGGTGCTGCCGCTGGTGGGAGGTCCAAGAGTGTAGAAGCATCGATCTCGCTGGTGAGTACCCCTGCCGAAGTGACATCGTTAGTAGAGCGGTTCACGACTGAACGAGGGCACACACATTGCAAAGAGACTCCACAGGTTTCAAGCATATACCGCTCCGCATTTTGACCCGCCGCAGGCTTGCATGATGACTCTTGACTTGAGGGATAGAATAGCCATAATTCCTGCTCTTCTACATCGACGTGAACTAAGATCCCACGCTCCCTGAGTTTAGACTCGACTTTGAAGAAGATGTTGAGATTATCATTGGTCGCCTTCGAGATTACAGGGGAACCGGGAACATTGGACGGACCGGTACCCCCCAAGTCATTCGGCGCTGGTATAGAAAAGAGCTGATAATGGACAATCGCGAATCCTTCCTGTTCAAAGGTCAACATGCATCATTGGATGAGTCTGTCGATTGCGGTACGGACTATCTTGTGTACATTCGTCAAGGACTTCCGAGGGAAGTCCATAGTTCTACAGACAAGTCGGGTCCCAATCCCGCAGCTCAACAATGTCGCCTATAACGCTTCGGAGCGCATGAGTGTCCGGATTTAAGCCTGCGGGTCCTTGGTAGTCCTTTGGCTGGCTAGAAGTCTGTTTTGCACACACTGCGCCGAAGCCAAAGCTACTGCCCGGGACCATACTGGCCCAGCAGGTTCTTATGGGCGTTCTTTAAGTCGAGATATTGGGCATGGCGGTCGTTTGAAAATTGGATATGACCTGCAGAGATCATGTAAGAAAGGATGATAATTCATCGAGAGTGTAACGTCGCTGGAGCATAAGGTAAGCATAAAACCAAAACACGGACTGACAGTACCGTACCTACCTTACCTTACCTTACCTAGGCCCGGGGCGTGACTCCCGGACGCGTGTAGCTCGGAGCTAGCGGGAGGAGCCGAGAAACCTTGTCCCTGCTCAGCCTTATAAAACTAAGGAATTAGTACCGACCTTCTGAGCTTTGATACCTGAGTAAGGTAAGGTAAGGTACTGTACATCTACGCTCAGTGCCTCCCAACTAACTCGATTGTACATCTGTCGGTATTCGGTCGTGACCTCTGGACATGCAGCTCACCAATCAGTCTGCGGTACCGGTGTATACCATTTCCGGTTCATCTACCGCACGCCCTTTACCAGAATGGCTTGCCCGAAAGCGCAAGCGAAGCCTCAAGTCCGATCCCGAATACGCAAACCGCATTGAACTGTTGCAAGATTTCGAGTTCGAAGAAGCAAGTCAATGTATCAGGGTCAGCGACGACGGAGAATGGGTTATGAGTACAGGTATGGAGTTTGTGGTTCCGAATCAGATATCTGGCTGTTGAAGTCGCAGTGCTCCGGCCCGGAGACGGACTACCAGGACATTGCCAGGGAGATATGTTGACATATTCAATGATACAGGAACATACAAGCCTCAAATACATACCCACTACCTACCACATCTTTCGCTATCTTTCGCCCGGCATACTTCGTCCCTCAACACGACCTTCCTCCTTCTCTCCTCTGACTACACCAAGTCAATACATCTTCAGGCAGACCGTTCACTTGAGTTCCACACTCCGGGAGGCTGCCATTACACCACAAGGTTACCGAGGTACGGCCGAGACCTGAAATATGACAAGCGCTCCACTGAAGCCTTGATACCTTCGGTCGGAGTGAATCAGGAAGGCAATGGAGAAGTCTATCGGCTGAATCTCGAGGTTGGTCGATATATGCGTGGATATGAGGTGGATGTTGGTGGGGACGACTTCACTTCAACCGGTGGTGGTACGCTGCAGGGAGGTATTGCGACTGGAAGTGTCAATACCGCAGCGGTTGCTGAAGATAGCCACAATCTCCTCGCGTTTGGTACGTCGCTCGGGACAGTGGAATTCTGGGATTCACGATCGCGAAGTAGAGTGGGCGTTCTCGCCACTCCACTGTCCTCCATAGAGCGCGGTGAGCGGCCGGAGGTTACAGCGTTGGAGTTTCACCGATCCGGACTCACCCTCGCAACGGGTTCCTCTTCTGGGCTGGTCCACCTGTATGATTTACGATCTCCAGTCCCTTTGTTGAAGAAGGACCAAGGCTACGGTTACCCGATTCAGACATTGACCTTCCTTACTCCTTCGACCACATCACGAGTACAATCTTCCGAGCCCAAAATACTCTCGGCTGACAAAAGAATCATCAAGATATGGGATACGAGGGATGGCACGCCTTGGACATCTGTGGAGCCTGCCGTGGACATTAACTCCGTCGCATGGTGTAAAGATAGTGGCATGCTCTTGACCGCCAACGAAGGCAGACAGCAGCATGCTTTCTTCATACCACAGCTCGGTCCTGCTCCCAGGTGGTGTTCATTCCTGGACAACTTAGTAGAAGAGATGGCAGAAGACCCCAACGACCCCAACGCGTTCGCTCACAAGGCCGGGGAGGTATATGATAACTACAAATTCTTGACAATTCAGCAATTGAAGTCACTTAACCTCGCTCATCTGGTCGGCACAACCAATTTGTTGCGGCCGTACATGCACGGTCACTTCGTAGCCCAAAAGTTATACGAGGAAGCACAACTGATCGCCGATCCTTTCGTGTGGGAAGAAGAGCGGGCGAAACGGGTCAAGGAGAAGATTGACAAGGAGCGGCAGAGCAGGATCCGAGGTAGTCGCAAGGTGACGGCCAAAGTGAATAAGCGCTTGGCAGAGAAGATTCTCGAGAGGGAGAACCATAGAGCTAGGAACAAGGCAAAGAGGGTGTTGGAGAAGGGCGGTGATGACGAATCCGTCCCGGCAGCTACAGCAACCGAGGACGTTGAAACAACAGAGAAGGGGCTGCTTGGGGATGCGCGCTTTGCGAAGTTGTTCCAAGACGAGGACTTCAACATCGATGAGACCTCAAGGGAGTTCCAAATCCTGAATCCAAGCACGAAGCCCGAACGAGGCCTAACGGCTGTTGAGGAGGAGGCAATTGGAGAGATTCCCAGCTCCCATGCTAGCGCAAGTAGTTCCGATGATGAGACCGGGCCGAAAGAAAGTGGGCGAATCTCGACATCGACATACAAAAGGGCCGGACACCGCCCGCAGATGCACGTTTCGTCTTCGAGGAAACCACGAGAGAAGCGTGACCGATCGTTTGGATCCCGGTCCGTGCAGGCAAAGGCCAGCTCTGCCAAGCGTGGTAGTGCCACCGTGGGCGAAAAGCAGGTTACGTTCGCCCCTGAGCGGAAAGGCAAAGCGGAAAAGGTTGCGGGCCCAGTACCTCACAGAGCAAAGGGAAGGAGAAGTGCGAGTGGAAATGTATTCCGAGGTCTTTAAATCAAATGAACCTGAAGCTGTACATATGACTGCAGTGCACAGTATTTTGTTAACCATGAACGAATGCGTTTTATGATTGAGCTGAGTACGAGTAGCCCAATCCAAACGAAGTCTGATGATATCCAATAAGACTGTCATAGATCGAAAGGCAGCGAAAGGACCATTTAAGATCAGCCCTAGACTTTTGCTGCGAGGAAACTCCTTCCTTGACCAGCGCGCAGACTGTCCATGAGGCCCAAGTCGTCGAACCTGGCTACTAGCCACAGTGCATAGCTTTCATGCTGGACTGTTTGAGAGGCCTTTGTCTGGAAATGTCGAAACATTCATTTCATAAATTCGCACGGACCGGAAGGCTTTCAGTTGGGTAAGGGTCTGTGGTTCCGGTTTGGGACGGTGTGATGGGCCCGCAAAGAGTGGCTCAGATGATCCTGGTGTCTAACAATCCTGTCATCGATTGAGCCCTATCGAAATGACTCTGGCATATGGAAAATATCTTAGATGAAGTGGACCTGTGTCTATTATAGCCCTTTTGAACGCTGCACCCCATACCTCATGAAATTCTCTGAGTATGTGTTATACATTAGCAAGCGATTACTACATTATTCGCTTCCAATATCTAAGGTTGGATGTGTTCTGTCATGCTGTCTGGAGACACCCCGTGTTTGGTTGCATGGCCTCTGATGTTCTTTTGAGACTGATCTGTACAAGAGGGCTCAATCGCAACAAGCCACAACCACTCAGTCTCCTCACTCAACATCATTCTCGCATGAACCCAACAATGACGCCGTTATCGTTCGAAAGAGTCAACCCTATACGCTCGGTAAAACCACGACTGTCATGACTTTTAATACTCGGGAATGTCTGAAGAATGCGAACCACCGCGTAGGAAGCTTCCATCAAAGCATACTGCTCTATTCAATTATGTCAGCGTAGTTACTTCACCCCGGCCATCGACTAGGCGCAATGGCTGTTACTTACGACCTGGACACGCCCTCAGTCCTCTGTTGAAGGGGATGTAGCCCAGTGCTTCCGCTTTCATATTTGCCCATCTTTCTGGGCGAAAGTCGTGTGCATCATCGCCGAAGGATTTAGAACTCCGATGACTGGCCCATGAAGAGTACACCACTCTTTGGCCCTTCTTCACCAGGATGCTCGAGGTACCGTTTGTGCCTCCGCCATAAGGTAGTGTAGTATCTTTGTTTGCCACCCTGGCATTGAACGGAACAGGCGGGTATACTATCATCGCTGTCAAGTAAGGGCAAAGTCAGCAGTGTTTGTGGAGGCTCAACAAGGGGGTGCAACTGACCTTCGTTGAAAACGTAACGCAAGTACGCGAGACTCTTCAGCTGGTCATAGGAAGGAAGTTCCTGCCCTATAGTGTCAAGGACGCTTGTCCGAAGCTTTTGATAGATCCTCTCGTCTTGCGCCAAGAGCCAAAATGTCGTTGAAAGCAAAGTAGCCACAGAGTCTATACCGGCAATCAAGATGCTTATGACCCCATCTCGCAATTCCACCACATTACTCGAATTCTCCATAAGACCTTGCAGCAGACTGGGTCGGCTTCTTGTATCTCTCATTTGACCGCCCTGCTCGTCCTCCTGCCACTTCTTCTCGGGTGCTCTCTCAATAACGCAATCAACATAACGATGTACATCACTGCAAGCTTTGTAGAATTTTCGTTTGCTCAAAAGCACGTGTACAGGACCTAGAAAGCCATCTCTAGCTATGATCTTCTTGACATACAACAAAGCTTGAACGAAGTGCCGCTTCTCGTCAGACTGGGAAAGACTAAGCGAGTCGACCGATTCACCAAGCGCGAAGGCAGTGGTGAGGTCCAACGTCAATTTAAAAAAGAGCGGCTGAAGATCGAACGGCTTCCCCGTGGAAGGGACACGGCGTAAGAGGCTCTGTACATGTTTTTCAAGCATCTCGAAGTCCATAACAGAGCGGGTGTTCGAAAATTGATCTTGATATAGGTTCCTGGCCAACTTCCAGTCTAAGCCATCTACAGCGAAGATCCCTTTCTCAGTAATAGGTCGAAAGAGATGAACTCGAACAACGGAGCTATCATAGTCGACGAAGCGTGTAACGAGGGCGTGTCTGATATTGCGTGGGTCGCACATAAAGAGTACAGTCTGAGTTAGAAGTTTGGAAGCATAAGTTTCTCCGTATCTCTCAAAAAGCTCACTCGTATACACAAGTGCCGTCTTGTTCAACAAATGATGAGTGGCTCTGATAATCTTGTAGAACCCCAAGATATCATATGAGCATTCCTTCGGAGGATCTTGATACCCGTGAGTTTTTGCCAACAGACGGTATGCTCGATATCGTAGCAATTTCTGCAGGCTGACAGTGGCCGTATAGACAGCAAGGAAGGCAAGGATGTATTTCAGCAGTGCCATTGATCTATTCAGAGTTCAAGTTGAGAGAAGCGGAGAAGAGTATAGTGTATGGGAGACGCATCTTCCTCCTTTTTGTAATCGAAATGCCATACCATTCACTTCCTTAGAGCCCCCTAGACTTGCTCTCATACATCTTTCTCTATAACACATATTTGCCGAAAAGCGTGTCATATATCTTATATGATGTGTGACTTATTCACCAACTTGCACCGATGTGCTCACTTACTCCAGCCCAGACCGCTTTAAAGCACATCATGCTGGTGACTTACTGACCGAACCACGCTGAGGTGCCCTTGTGTCATATCCGATTATTGATATCAATAAGGACTTCCATTCCTTTCGATCGCTCCTCGTTCATCTTACGAAAATGAGCGCCCTTGTAGATATCTCCACCGGAGATACAGCAGCAGACCAACCATCCTTACCAGACAAAACTGACAGTGAGTTGCTCTCCATAGAGGCAACTCGCTGTCTCTCCTTAGCGACGAGATACGCCTTCGACCTGATCAACTCGGACGACCACTGGTGTGGCGAGTTTCGCTCAAATGTAACTCTCACCGCCGAACATGTATTCTTTCATCAATCTCTCGGACTTGATCTCTCCGTGGATGGTGAGGCATACCGATGCTATCTGTTTTCTCAACAAAACAAGGATGGATCTTGGAGTATCGCTCCGGACTATCCCGGATGTGTCTCGACAACTGCGGAGGCCTACCTTGCGTTGAAGATCTTGGGAGTGTCGGATGGTGTTCCAGAAATGTGCCGAGCGCAGAGATTTGTGATTGAGGCCGGTGGTCTGGCGAAAGTTCGCATCTTCACTCGCATCTTCTTTGCCCAATTCGGTCTCTTCCCGTGGGACGCCGTGCCGCAACTCCCTGCCGAGTTTATTCTCATCCCAACGCAATCGCCCATTAATATATATAGATTTTCGTCGTGGGCTCGCAGCACGATTGTACCACTCCTGATCATAAGACACCACCAGCCTATCTATGCCTTACCCAACGGGGTATCGGCCGAGAACGACTTCCTAGACAAGTTATGGTTAGACGCTGGAGACAAAATGGTGACATATGGTCCGGCTCTTTCGACAACTGGGACAAATGACCTTGTTGGGTTCATGTTTGGGGCCATCGACTTGGGGCTATATTGTCTTGGTGGATTGCGATTCTCTCCTCTGCGTGGTTACGCTCGGCGGCAGTGTGTGAAATGGATCCTTGAACGTCAAGAAAAGACAGGGGACTGGGCAGGAATAACTCCCCCGATGCATGCCAGTGTTCAGGCTTTGCTCCTCGAAGGTTTCGGTCCTGAAGATCCGCGAGTCCGTCGGGGAATAGAAGCCATCGAGCGATTTGCATGGCAAGATCGTAACGGCAAGCGAATCCAAGCCTGCCTCTCTCCGGTGTGGGATACCGTCCTTATGACCCGGGCACTGTGTGACGCTGGCACGGATCCTAACGACGGGCGCCTGAGACGAGCAGTCAAGTGGACAAAGGCCCGTCAGATCCTTGGACCCGAAGGTGATTGGCGCATTTACAGTCCGAAATTGGCTCCCGGCGGCTTCGCCTTTGAATACCACAACACGTGGTATCCTGACGTCGACGATACGGCTGCTGCCATTCTCGCCTTCATCAAACAGAGTCCACAGGCCGTTGGATCTACAAGTGTAGCAAGAGCCGCAGAGTGGATATGTGGCATGCAGAACAGTGATGGTGGATGGGCCGCCTTTGATCTCATCAACAACAAACTCTTTCTGAACAAGATCCCGTTCAGTGACATGAACAGTCTTTGTGATCCGTCTACCCCCGACATCACCGGCCGAGTTTTGGAAGCCTTTGGACTGATAATACACACCGCCCGTGAAGAACACGTTGCTCCCGATTTGATTGACCGCGTTGCGACGGCATCTCGTGGTGGCATTGCGTATCTTGCAAAAACCCAAGAGCTTACCGGCGCTTGGTACGGCCGGTGGGGTGTGAACTATATCTATGGCACAAGCAACGTACTTTGTGGCTTGGCGTATTTCTCAAAAAAAGACCGCCTTGTGCAAAAACTCATTAGTCCAGCATTGCATTGGCTGGTACAGATCCAGAACCCTGATGGAGGATGGGGAGAAGGTCTGGACTCATATCAGGATGAAGCGCGAGCTGGATGTGGACCTTCGACACCTTCGCAAACAGCTTGGGCGATCATGGCTCTATTGGCCCATATTTCTCCAACAGATCAAATTGTCAGGAGTGGAATAGCTCACCTCGTTCACTCACAGACTGACATAGCCGGTGAAGGGTCATTATGGCCAGAAAAACTGTACACTGCAACTGGATTTCCGGGGCACTTTTATATAGGGTACACACTGTATCGGCATTATTTTCCGATGATGGCCCTTGGGCGGTACGTGGAGGCGATGAGGTTGTGTACAAAAGGATGAAGCTTGGAGCATATAGGATGTCGGTTCTGAACCTAGAGCTGAATTCGATAGTGGTAAGGAGCCTGCACAACAGAGAAGTGCAAAGGTCAAGAGAGGACTTACTGCGTGCTGAGGGCGAGATACTTTAGTAGATACATATCTTCTAGCGGAGTGTTAGTAGTGACTTCGTCGTTAGAGCGCTTGAGAGGGTTTATGGTGGTCCCTTTACGAACAGTTCGAAGACGTATTCCTAAAAGATACCGAATGGGATACTTTCATGTGAACACATACTTCTCTCTCCATACTTTCAACTTTCCGTGATTGCCGCTCTAGTCACTGCAAGCGGCCAAGTCCTAAGATGATGCCACTCATCCGGTAGGCACCCCTGAATTCCTTCAACCTCTCTCCTCGCTATTGCTCCGATCCACCAGACCGCCTCCAGATCCCCTGCCACGGGGCCCGCCAGCGCAAAGTAATGTGCGAGCACCACCAAAGCCCTTGGTTTCTTCTCCTCCAATAATTCAATCATTTTTCCAGGAAGAACCACCGCGAACGCCAGCAGCCATCTACAGATTCCCAAGCTATGCTCACCGGCTCTGATAGCCTTCCTTATAGACCCTATGTACGAGAGTGTTCTCTCATATGCGTCCCTCGTTTCCCTATCGTCTAAATCCCCGCCTCTTTGATCATGGTTCAGGGACTCCCCTCTCACCGGCAATAAAAGGTCAGCAAATTCCTCACGATTGCGTTCGGAGAATAGAGATTCGTAATCCGAGAGTATGGGGGTGGATCTGACAAGGGCAGTTACAGCTGCTGGCGATCCGTCTCGAATCCATTGCCAGGCCAGATGAAACACGTTCCATGCACCGTTCGACATGCGTAGCCATTGCATAGGCGGCTCGTACGATTGCCCTTGGGCACGGTCCTGCAGCGCTGCAAAGGCATCCAAGACGATGAGTACGGAAGTAAAGCAGACAGCATCCACACTATCTGCATCGAAACGGTCGATAGCTTTGCGGTGGGAGCGGAGTGCAAGATCCAAGTATCTCCTATGTGCAGCTTTCATGTCGAGGTCTTGAGGCTTGGCCTTGGAGAGGTGCAACGCAGACACAGAGAGTAGAGCATAGAGAAGGGATGGGTAGCTATTGGCTAGTTGCGGGACGTCGACTGTCCAGGCTACGCGAACCTTGGGGTTGTGGAAGGCGGGGAATGTGGCGCTGGTATTGACTAGGTAATGGTGGAGGAGGCGGAGCTCGAGGTGTCGACGGACTGTTGACTCGGGCAATTCGAGGTCATTGTTAGTGTCGTAGTCTACAGAGCGGGGGGTCAGGACTTCGGGCCCAGAATGGTTGGTGGACTCCAAGACAGATGCTGAGGGAGAGCATTCTTCGACGGCCATATCGGCTCTGCAGCGATTTGATGCACGTGGAGAAGACTCTCTGTAATCACAAGAAATGCTATGTCGGCGACAGCTGCCACATACTGGCCTTTCTTCGTCACACTAACGCTTTGTCAGAGAAGGATACGGCAGGAATTAATAGCACTGACTTTCACTTTCCTGGTCTTACATCTCTGGCAGCCCTTCCGGGACTTCTTGTGATAAAGCCGTGGCGCATTATTTCTGACTGCTGAGATACTCGGGTTTCTATCGTTCTCCATCGCCACGCTAACAATTTTCTCTCCTAGCAGCAGGCATCCGTCCGCGTCTGTTTCGCATAAGTACTAAGTAGCTTCACCTCGGCTAATTGCTAGCTATTATGGAAAGATCACGAAGAGGAAGCAAGACCAGTATACCTACCTACCTGGTACCTTAGGAGAATGGTGACACATCCTTGGGCGGCACAGTCCCGGTATCGGTATCGGTATCGCTTTCGGTATCGCTTTCGCTTTCGCTTTCTTTTAAGTGTGCTGGTGGGTTAGCCAATAATAACATCGGAATATTGACATGATCAACAAGGCTCAGCTCTTCAGTGCTTCAGACGGTTATTGATATGATGCAGCGTCTTCACGCTTGAGCACGAGATTCTTACGATACATCGTGCAATGAGGAACTTCTTGGTTAGAGAAACATGTACTCTTCCAATATATCTACTTGTTCTTTTCCTTCAAGTCTTGCGCCTCTTTCAATGGGTTGGACGTCCTTTTTCGGATCGATTGTTGAGACTGACCACAGAACTCTGAGATCAGACCTAATTTCAAGTCTTGATACCTTTTCCATCTTCGATACTATCTACTCCAGCTTCAGTCGCTCTGTCTTAGTCTCCTTATTTCCCCTTTGCGTCTATGGCACGTATTCTTGCTGCACTTACAGTCATAATCACCTCCATCATCTGTGTCTGTGGGCCTCGTAAACCGCGACGACACGACGGTCAGACTCACAAGGCCCGGTCTCCTCGTTCCCAAGAGAACCCAGATCATTACCTCAACAGCAGCAGCAGCAGCCACTTCCGCTCCCACTTCCGCTCCCGCTCCCGCTCCCCTTCGGCGCCACCATACGAGTTGCCGTTCCAGATGAATAGCAATACAGCGATTGCGATGGCCCAGCTGGCAATCTACGCTGTTCTTGCGCTGCCAACGGTTTATGTTCTCTTTCTCCATGGCAGCTCCGGCTTTCTTGGCTGGTTCTACCTCCTGGTATTTGGCACACTGCGTATAGTAGGTGGTGCGATGTTACTCCATAATCCTTTGAGCACAGGTGCGACAACGATCACCAGTATTGGGATATCGCCGCTACTGCTCGCAACGCTTGGGATCTTGCATGAAGTGTAAGTGCTATCATCCCTCTCGTCCTGTTGCTGGATCGATCGTCTGAAACTCGTGAGAGGTTGCAGAGACCGTAGCTGACATTTACCTACCAGCCGCTCATCTCGTAACCCCCACCTCAAACGCCATATCGAAGTCCCGTTTGTGGCGGGATTACACTTGCTCATAGCTAGCGCACTCGGTCTGATCGGTGCTGGTGCCTCGGCCCTTACGAGTTCGACCCCACAATCGAGCTCTTCACTTCTGGTGAAGATCGGTATCGTCACTCTGCTCTTGTCATGGCTTCTCATCATAGGTTTAGCAACGGTCTCGCTTCAGCCCGGTCAAGACGGACATCAGAGGAACCAGAGGCATGCGGGAAGATCAAGCCAAACCGGAAATGGGACAATTGTAAGTGCTTACTGCAACGTTGTCTCGGAGGAATGAGAATTGAAATCCAATTATCAAGAGAGAACAATATGGACCATTAATCCTGACAAAGTGTTCTAGCTCTTGTACGTTGTCGCCATATCCCTTTTCCCATCAGGGATCCGCGTTCTCTACGCTGTCCTTTCGATCTTCGTCGAATCACAAACTCTAAACCCGACCACTGGATCACTCACGCTTAAGGTGTGTCTCAGCGTTGTGCCGGAAATGGTGGTCGTTGTGCTTTTGGTAAGTGCCGGGCTTTCGACAGGTTTGAAAAACGGCGCCGGTGGCTTCATGGGTCTGTGGAGAGCGTGAAGGAAATGCAGCCCCGAGCTACTAAAGCATGGGAAGGGTTGTTCATGGTGCAAGGATGTTCGATCCGTTCTTTCCAGCAAAGGTGTTAGGTGACCACAGCCTTCTTGCAGTACAACGCAGCTTCATCTACTAAGACCTGTTGATACAAACCCGCTTTCCAGACCTTGTCATCGAGGAAAACCTGTACTCCAAAGTTATCAAGTATCGAAGCACATCTAAAGATCATAGCTCCGTTGGAGTGATATTACAGTCCTTTCAGAGAGTTGTAGTAAGCCTGATTAGTCACGAGTCATCAACCTCCAAATCAATGCTGACTCATCCCCTTCCTCGCGCTCATTGGCACCACCTTGCTGAGCGAACTCATCTTAAGTTCCTCATCCACCACAATGGCCAAAAAAGGTATCCCCCGTCCCCAGCCACACCCCCCATCCTCCCCTCCCTCTCCAAATCTCTCAGCTGACATCTTCACCCGACAGCGAAATCCCGCACCATAGCCGTGCGGCTCATCTCGATGGCCATGACGGGGTACTACAAAACCCTCGTGCGGCCGCGCCAGCACCGGCCACTGTCTATGCTGAAGTATGATCCAGTCGGTATGTATCCGTCTCATCTTGTCAGAAGCGGGAGGGAGAGGGAGAGGGCGAGGGGGGAAGAGGTGGGTGGGGATAAGGGCGTGTGGGGAGATGGTGGAACGGAACGGAGCAGGGCGGGAGATTGGGGTTCGGCAGTCGGGGAGTTGGGACTTGGGTTACTTGACAAGGGTTAGATGAGATGGCTGATGAGTGGGTGTGAGTAGTGCGAAAGAAGGTGCTGTTTCTGGAACAGAAGCGTGGTGGTGGGAAGGGGTGAGGTCGAGGACCGGATGCGCTTTTTACGGTCGATAAGGCTGTACACGTACACCGTGGTCGGTCGGGATGGATGAGATTGAGGAATGGCGAAGAGGGTTTCGGTGCTCGACGCATGTGATGCAGTATCGGTCGGAAATGTACATCAACGCGGTGGAGGGAAGGACTCGGTGGTCGAGACAGCTGTCATCAGACATGTGAACTTGCTCTTCATAGGGTTGGTTTTGCATTTGCATTGGGCTTTGGAGTCTAGACTATACCGTTGAATTAGGTTTCTATTGCGATGAGTCTGTCGCTCATCTTCTATAGCTATCTATGAGTTCGGAGCCAGAACATGCCAGGAGCCAACGTTGCATTCGCGAGCATTTTATAGCTTTTGATCACCTACCAGACAATGAGCTACTCCCAGTTAGGGTTCCTCACTTATAGCTACCAAGCCGAGATAGCCAAGAAGCGAAAACAAAAAATGTCAATATAGCAACACAACGGAGCGAAGACAGTGACGTTAACATCTTAGAACTTGCAGCCTGCGGAACTGCAACAGCAAATATCTGAGCAGATACATCTTTCCCTGAGATCAGGACTATCAGGGGCTATGCAAGTTCTTGCCGAAATCGGAGTTCGTATCGATCGACTATTCTCAGGTCAGTGTATTACTACTGCTATGGTGGCGCTCAGAATCACCTTCGGACGTCTGGCTACGTTTACGTTTTTGAAGGGAAGTGCCAGTCTTTTTCGCGGTTGGACTGTAGGGATGCTGGTGAGTATTGCGCCCGGAAATAGGAAGCGGCGGCTTTGGCACGGACGAGGACGGAGCGTTGGGCTTTTGCGAACTGGTGCCTACACGACCTTCACGCTTGGGGCGCTTGGCCACGCTGGCCGCATCATCGGCTTGTACTCCGGCACCCTCCAATACGCGCTTCTTGGATATGGTGGGAATTGGTTTCTTCAGAATGCCTTGTGTTGCAACCCTTCCGCTGGTAGATTTGTTCTTGTCTCCAGAAACACCATGATACGCGAGTGGAAGCTTAGTCGTGGTTTGGAATTGTGGCCCTGCTGGTCTCGCTTCTGATTCATCATCTTGATGAAGTATATCCTTCTTGCCTTTTTCCTTGTTAGTTCTGCCGCTGGAGGAACTATTTGTGGGAGCATTCTTTTGACGACTGATGTGATCGGTGCTTGGACCGAAGGGGGCTGGAGCCGGGCTGAACACTTTCTGGGAAGTTGGGAGATTATCTCTTGAAGACTGTCCCTTTTCGATGGTCTCGCGTTCAAGGCTCGTTCTGACGGCCTTCGTAGGATGTCTCGGAGTTAAGGGTGTTTGCACCCTGCCCTTGGAGGTTACTTTAGTATCCTTGCCAGATGGTACCTTTCGTGCACCGGACTTCGTTGATTGCTTGATGGGCTCTTCCTGCCTGACCGGAGAGGCCCACTGTTTCGGGGATAGCAAGGGTGAGGTGGGAAAGAAGGCGGACAGATCTGTAAATGGGGACGTGGGCACATCTGCAACCTCCCCTTCAAGATCCCACAACGGTACGAACGAGTCCGTATTTTGTGTTTCTTGAATGAGTGCAGCCGAGGTTGAATCAATCTCATAAGGGCGAATGGACGCCTCCGAGTGGGCTCTCATCCCTTGGCTAGATGCTTTATGCGCGAAGCTAGAAACCTCGACTGTCGTCTCTCTAAACCGGGATTCTACTGCCGAGAATTCCCCTTCCGAACCAGGACCGAGGGGAGTCTGGGCGTCCCTGATGCTCCCTTTATCAGTGCTAGTGTGCCGGATAACCTTCCTTCGTGAACACTTGGTGTTGCTGGATAGTTCTTCTGGCAATTGGGCTCCCTGTGTAAATATGATGTGCGTCTTAGGGTTGACCTTGGTCACAGAAAGCGACTGCTGAATTTTCAATGCCAGTACCATTTCCTCGAGCAAGTCCACCATCTGCATAGAGAGTGATGCTGCACCATCACCAAGACCTACCGCGCGGTACAACCCCAGAATCCTCTCTTGTAATTCCTCGGCCTTCTCATACTTGGCGCGGAGTGCTGCCCTTTCGCCCTCGGACTTGGAGTTCATTTCGGTCAGGCTTGCAACGCGTTTTTCCAAGGCGTCCGCATTGTTAAGTGCCTGTTTAAGCACCTTCGCATTTGCGGCTCGATCCTCCTTGATGGCCTGAATCTCGGCGTCTCTGGTGTTTGCTTTCTCGGCAGCCAATTGCAGTTGCTCTTCCGAGACTTCCAATGATCTCTCTTTTCCGACAATCTAACAAATGATTAACTTTGCATAAGCAGTGCTTCAGTAAGATGTATGCTCACATCTTCTCGGAGTCCGGAGATCTGAGCCTTGTATTGATTCAGTCCACGATGCAGAGTTTCCAGCTCTTCCTCTACCTCCTTCTTACTCTCCGTCATTTGGTATAACTTGTTTCCAAACTCGTGTACAACCATATCTCTCGCATGTCTGCTGCTAGCAGCCAGCTCCTTCCTAATTTCAATACATTTCATATCACTTTGTTGCTTGGACACGAGCTTATCTTGCTCAAGCGTAGCCACCGCAGCCTGCAGTTCGGCCCTCTCACTCTCGAGCCAGTCCTTGGTCTTTCGTAAATCAGCGACGCTCCCAGTCTGCGCTTGAAGCTTATCCCGCAGGTCGGTAACTTCTTTCTGGACCGTTGCCAGGTGAGCTTCAAACTCCGCATTTGCAGGTTCGGCTTCCTGCAAGGTGTCCAATGCCCTCCTCAAGCCTTCGCTCTCACGCTGAGCTGCCGCGGCTTCGAATTCCAAGGCCGAGACCCTGGCCAGTAAGCTTTGCTTGTCATTTTGGACTGCGACACAACGTTCTTGTGCTTCCGCCAATGCTTCCTCTTTACCGCGAACCTTTTCTGTAAGTGCAGCTTGTGACTCCCGCAGAATTACCAGTTCTTCCGTAAGACCCTGTGTGCCATCATGAGCCTCTTTCAAGGCAGATATGTCTTCTTTTAGGGACGCTTCAAGTGTAGATATGGCTCTGTTGGACAGACCGTAGTCCTCCCTTGTCTGCGCGACCGATGCGAGAATTCTGGAATTACAGATTAGCAAATACTTGTGCGGAGTTCGGGGTACAACTGACTCTCCGCAAGCAACACGGACTGGACCGAGAATGTCGTCAAGCATCTTCGGGAGGGCATTGCTGCTGCCATGGACAGTCTCGAGTAACCCTAAGCATTCCTCCACTTTGATGCGCAACTCGGCTACCGGAGCCGGAATGTTGTTGCCATGAGCAAGCTCGAGGATGCTGGGAAGAATGTTCAGCTTCTCGATAATGGCCTTATGATGACGGTCCATCAGTGCTTTGACTTCATCGTGGTCTCCCGCAGCCAGCTTGATCTTGGCTTCAAGCTCAACGATACGATCTCGTTCCGTAGCAAGGACGCCTGACTTTGCTTCCAGTTCTCTGTCGAGATTGGCTACAGCATTTTCGAGTTGGTCAATCCTTTGCCGAGCATCACGTATGGTCAATCCTGGATTATCGGCGGATTTTTTCGCCCATTCCTGCGCGAGCGCCCGGACCGATTGTATGTCAGCTGCAAGCTCGATTCCATCGGCTCGGGCGACGGTTTGTTTCTCGGCCATTTGTTTGGCGTCATTACGCAGCTGATTGTGGTCCTTTGCGAGCCCATTGACGAATTTGGTAAGTTTAGCAACTTTCTTACTGATCGCCTCCTTGTACCTTCCTATCTCCTCCTCCTGTAAAGTAATATTTCTTTCGCTTTCAGCAAGATCCCTCTTAAGGTTGTCTTGATTTCGTTTAAGTTCTCCGACTTCGAGGTTTTTCGCTTGAAGAATTGCTTCTCGATTCGCTTTGCTTTCGCAATCCTTCTTGTATCGATACGCTAGTAGGTTGAGAAGGTCCTCCTCTGACGGCGAAGAGCCTAAATCCGGTTGTACGATGGCCCCATCGTTGGCGTAACGAGCTACCGGTCTCCGGTGCTTCGCCTTGGTGACTTTGTTCCGACGGACAGCAGGGTCAAATACAGCTGTATCAACCATCGCGGTCTCCGACCTCGCGGCTTGACTAGGCTCCCAAGTCTGGTCTGGTATATCCATGCCATGGCTCTTCGTGGGATCGGAGATGATTTTCGTGTTATCTGCTGAGGCCGTTAATGAATCGTGGTACGCCACCGGTGGAGATACGTTGCCTCCCGGAAATGGTCGCAGAATGTCCCTTGCTGGTGAAATTGTTTTGATTGGATCAATAGTCGGCATGAGTGATGGGACTTGAGGGTCGTTTGAGGAACGAGTGCCGCCAGCAAGGTTGTCGAAATCCATGCTTTTGATGTGGACGCTGTCAGAGGTATGAACCTGCCCCAGGCGATCCCAAGCCGAGTCTTGAAATTCTAGCCAGTCAGTAGGGGCAGATAACCAAGCTGGAGTTGGGAGACTTCGTGTGATGTTACAAGAGGAAGGAAGAGAGGCTGAAGAGAGATTCCTTGGACCTCGAGGCAGCGGAGTTCACATACCATGCTTTTGCAAGTCCACATCGGGCTTTGATGGAGCACTTGGCTTATTCTCAGGGGATCTTGAAAAGTTCAATGCTGGCATGATCGGCTTTTGGTAACAGAAGCCCGAGTTGAGGTCTTTACCGGTGGAGGGTGGCCTTGCCAACATCTTTGCCGGTTCAAAATCACGAACAGGCTTCGGCAGCGAAGTTGAGCGGTGACCGAGCACGTCCTGGCTGAGCTCGGGGTTCTCACCCGGGAGTAAGTCCTTTCTGAGACTGATCTTCTCTTGTCGGGTCTCAGTAACATGGATGACGTTCGGATGAGAGTGCGGCTGAAAATGCTCCTGTCGGCCGGTTAGCCCAGTCAACTGGTTCTTTCCCAGACTGAGCGAAGCAACCTCCACAAACTCAATTTGCGAAACCGGACTTGGGCTTCTGGAATCCATCCTGTTATGTGCGGAAAATCAACTTGCAGAACTTCCGGTGTGGTAGTTGACTGAGGTGGATAACTCCACTACCTTCTGACATCCCACCAGGACTTGAAGCACAGAGAAGGTCCAGTTGTGTCTCGATGGGTCAACGCAAAGGCAAAGGCTTCCGGTAGTGAGAAGAGATTGCAATGACGTAACGTCTTGGCGGTGTGACTTAGGGCTCGGTAAAGATAACAATCATGTACGAAGTACCAGGTGATTTGACGCGCGACAACCATTGAGGAAAAGGAATGGCCGGTTCCCGTACATCAGCACGTAAGAGGGATGAAGTAAGAAGTCACTTCGTACGGTCTGGCTTATAGTGGAACTTGAATCATAGTAGGCTACATGAGCGGGCGAAACAAGTCCGAGAGCAGTACATGCTATCTTCTTCCACGGTAGGGCACAATCAGTTGACTTCGAAGCAAGTCACTCCCGTTATACTGCTTGCTGCATTGCATCCAAGCTCGACGACCGAGCCATCGCACGGAACCGGCTTGGTAACCCTACAGTGTCTAGCTTGCCATACCACAAAGGTTCGTCTGTATCTGGGTGGGTCAGCCGTCAGGGCGTTGGTCTTCGTGGTGGACTTCTTGAAGGTGGGGAAGACTCCCTATAGACCTGGGTGCGTTCTGATTGCCGTTCCCTCCACTATGAATCTGCCGTTTGACGGGTTGGCGCTATGGAGAGAATCACTGGAAAGCTGTAGGTGCTATGTCGTGGTCCAAGTGGAACGAGACAAGCAAGAGGTTTGCAGGCATCAGTGCCATCCCTGTGGCGCTTTCTCTTCCTCTTCCTCTTCCTCTTCGCCAGTTGTCAAGAGAGTCATATTAAACCTCCAATTGATGGCTTGTTCAATGTCAATGACAAGGCCATCACATGGTGAAAAGGCGTACTGGCAGATGCATTGTCCACACGAAGTTGCCCGTTGAGGGTAGCAGTTGCACGGTGTAAACGACAGTGCCAACTGCTGCAGAGCGATCACGGCTTGGGGGTCGTTCTTTTCGAATCTGGGTAATGGATTTACTATTCGTATGGTTCAGCGCGGGAAGCATCTCGAGAGATGCCTTAAAAGTTGGATATATATATGCCGAACTCCATAGGTTGCACCGTTCTTGCTCGGCAGTCTATCGATTGTCACATCAATGAAGAGACCAAACCAAACCAAGCCAAACCACACAACACAGAACACGGTCTCAAAACCACTGCCTTCGTTCCTGAGGTAAACCTGACATCCAAAATGAGACAAAAGGGCCAATATGTGACCATCTATGAACCCCCATTGCGCGTTACTACGCGTGGTGTGTGATTGGGGTTGCAGCATTCGCTTGACGCTTGTCTACTTCTACTTCTCTGTGATTGGGATTGGTTACTCACAACAACCACTGTACCATGCCAATGCCGGGCGCCAACTCAGTCATTCAACGCCAATCAGCCCGGGCAACTCCTTTTCCATTCTCAAACTGAAGAATGCAAGTGATGGATGCATGGGAACGGCCAGTCGCGCCGGGTCTTATCAATGGTCTCCATGCAGACTCCTGGCCGCAATGAAGATGTTCAAGCGGCTGCCCTACGTCCCCCCTGCTCTGGCTGCCCACTCCTGAGTTATATACAGCTATGCCCCGATCCAAGCTCTTCTTCGAAGTCTGTTCTGCACACGATATTTGCGCCGTCCTATTTCTGTAAAGACCATTGCCACACCGCATGCTTGGGACGTCCGCTGCTGTTGAGTGCTACTGCAATGGCTACTCATACTGTACCGTCGCCAACTTTGATTCCTTCTGCATCATCTCCAATCTCTCTCGCAAGCGCAACCGCCATGGCTACATCAAGCGCAATCGGGGCTGCGCCACCGTACGCGAACGGAGACAGTAGCGAGGGTGCGTCTGGGACGGACACCGGCTTCATTCACGTCTCTTCAGGTTCTCAAGTGGCCATCATCGTCGTCGTCGTCGTTGTGGCTGCCTTTGGCCGTGAGTGTCAACGGAACCACATCCAGACCGCGGCTGACAAACTCGCAGTTGGTTCTGCATTGCTCTTCTACCTTGCCAAGAAGCGACAATGGGAGGTCCGAAAGAGCCTCCGTCGGTCTGCGAGGCGGTTGACGGGAAGCTTCAAAACGTCGGGTCAGACCGCATCCCGAAAGCAGCGCGGCCTTAGTAGGATCACGGAGACGCCGCTGCCTCCGCTTTCACGGAGGCAGGACGTCGAGAAAGGGAACACCACTACGATCACGAGCACTTTTGAGGTTGAGTCACCGACAACGAAGTCATGGCGGCAGGCGTTGGCTTTCGGGAAGAAGACAGGTCGATGACGAGCGGATATTAGATGATGGGGCTGTACGAGCTGGCTTAGCAGTCACATGGGGTACATTGAGTTGGCGCTTGATCCGGGACTGATAGGAAATGTTAATTTCAAGGCGTTATACAGTATTCGGCGCGGCCAGCAGAGGACGTAGAGTCCCATCAGGCCACTTATATGTCCATTATCTCTACTTATCCGGCGATCTTGCTATGCATAAGTATACTCTGACTTAGCCCTAGGTGAGATGCACTCGTTGGCTGGACCCGTAGTCAATCATGGCACGTGAGTCTTGTTCCAGAGCGTAGTCTGTTTGAACCATTCATCTATTCTCCATGGAAATGATTGAGCCAAAGTGCTCTAGAGGGCAGACGTTTTTATCAATATTACTCACGAGGAATATATTAGACATTTGATTGTCCATGCGTTTTTGTCTCTGCCAAAGTAAAACTGCGATGACATAATGAACCACAACACCGTAAGGTACTGTATGTATCAACCATAACCATCAAACATCTTGGAACGGCTCTTACCTACTTCACCCTACGGTACCCAGCTTGCGAATGCAATGCGGGCTCCCTCAAACCATAGGGGACACTTTATACCTTGAAAGGGCCTTGAAAGGGCCTTGAAAGGACAAAAACAAGAGCCACAACACCGTATTGACCACAACCATCGACATGTCTTGGAACGGCCTTTACTTCGCCCTACCCAAATGGCGAATGCAATGCGGGCTCCCTCCAGCCATGGAGGGCACTTCTGACCCTGACAAGGTCAAGAATAATGAACGACGACACCATATCAATCACAAGCATTGACATGTCTTGGAACGGGCCTTTACTTCGCCCTACCCAAATGGCGAATGCAATGCGGGCTCCCTCCAACCATGAACTCCAACCATGGAGGACACTTCATACCCTGAAATAGACAGAAAGAAGAGCCAAAAAGGCATGCAAAGCGTCGCATGCATCGGCGCAATGCCGCAAACAAGGGGGCGAACGCCCCAAAACAAAGCCAGGAGCCCTCAAGCGGCTGAGGAGCCTCCCAAGACTAGTAAGCAATGCCCACATAAATAACAAACAAACCCCCTGGAGCACACCTGATAAAGATCACAGAAACATCACGGCGGTCATAACCCCCTCTAGAACCACGACCGAGGGGTAGATATATAAAATGAGTGAGGTTCTTCTGGCTCAAAGATTTATACACTCAGCTTCCGTGGATGTGGAGAGGGCAGTAATGGCAGCCTACCGTGTCTCCTATCGCTGGCTGCTAGGTCAGCTCCAGGAAAGGGACTGTCAAGTTGCTAGGCTGTCTCTTCATCCCGATTCACATCGGACTTCTCTCCGGCCAGACGGGTCACGGATATTGTCTCTCATGGAGAAGGGAAATGAATGAAGCTTGCTCCTACAGTCTCACGGGCTCTGTATCAAGCCCTGCGCTACGTTCATGTGCCATTCTTTCCCCTCATGATCTATATATTGGATTCCTGTCTTCTATTCTTTTGTTACGCAAGTGTTCAATTTACTCTTGGGCATATTTTCAGTCTGGAGCGGACGTCTCGTTGTGAATAGCATGGACTATCAACACCGCTATTCACAGCGTGCCCAGTACTCCTTTCCTTGAGTGTCGATTTACCATCTTGGAAGAAGTGTTAGGCTTCACACTCTCCGCCCGCATATATAATATACCAGTTCTTGTTGGTTCTCCTTCCTTCATATGATGGCGCTGTTTATCGATGTGTTAATACCCCTCTACCTGGGTTACCTGTTGCATCCTTTCATCAACACTCCATCTCCTTCCAGCTACAACATCAGAATCGTAACGACACAGCTGTCTCTCCTCTCCAGTCCTCTCACGCTGTCAGGTACCTACTTGAACCTGTCCGGGCTTTCTCATAACCATACTCGAGCTCGTCCAGAAGACACCGATAGCGATGGCACCTTGTCACGGTGATATACAACCCGTCGGCCATAACGGCCTACATCTTGTGGAGTCAGCAGACGATCAGTCCCTATCGGTCTACAAGGAGTACTAATCTATGTGACAGGAATGCATGGGAGCCACCGCTGTAAGTATAGTCTGTGCTTTTACAACCAACACTTCTCATTGAGATCAAACACCTCAAATCAGGAAGAGCTGTCGGGCATCCGCCTCAGGTACGTAGGGTCATACCCGCTAATCTCGTACTCAGGAACATCCCAAATGGCTATGGCATGGCGGACTTGCTCGTCAAAGTTAAAACCTCCCACGGTAACTCGTACACCGCCATCGTCGAAGCGTCCCGGCTGCTGGCGTACAACGACATACCACCACACGGCTTCAGCCTCTCCTCTCTGGCCGTCGTCAAGCGCTTAATAGCCATAGAGGAGCTTTGGGTGGCAGGCGCCCAACCAACGGAGACGGAGGAAGCGTTCTGGGACGCGTGTTTCGAGCGTCAATACCGACCGAACTCGTTTCTCAGACGGGAGGCTTACCTCTCCCTCGCCGCCAAAGATGAGGTAGCCAAGTTGGCCGCCGAAGTCGAAGCCCGCATGGACGAGGCAGCGGAGCGAGCCAAAACGGAAGCGGAGAGAAGTAACGACGCCCTCTTCGGCGCAATGAAGGGGCTGGACGTCACGGGCCTCGACCAGTCCGACGCCAAGCTCGCAGCCGAACTCGAAAAAGCCCTCATGGAGGACTGGGACTACGAAGCCGTCCAGGCACCGAGCCAGCCGCCGGTCCAGGTGTCGGGCTTCAAGAGACCTTCCGCGTCGGCTTGGACCTCGAAGAAGAGGAGAGCGGCTCAGCAGCTAAATCTCGATACAAAGCGCCGTCGCAGCGAAAACGTGCCAGCAGACGCACCAGCTCGAACCACCGTCAGCGAGAGCGGGCCGAGCGACGTGACGAAACCACGAGCTCGAAAACTGCAATCCGTGCCCACCTTTACCCTTGCGCTCCGCCCAAAGCCGAAGCCCTCCCGCAAATCTTCGGGGATCGGCACTCGGGGGCAGGCTGCGAGTTAGAGATTGCTTGCCACTGAGACGTCTTCAACGCTTTTTATTCTACTGGACCCAGAACCGGAAGTGAATGGCGCCAGTGTTGGGTGTTTGGAAAGGTCTGGTGCATGGATGATGGAGGCTTGTATGATGAAGCTATTGGAGATATAGAGGACTTTGGATGACGCACCTTACTGTAAAGGTTCAGGATGTCTGTAGGAGCGGACGTGGATATTTGGTACATTGTCGATGCTCTGGCGGCCAGAGCTGATGTGCTTACGACCAGCTTGTACGGAATGGTACTTATATAGATGTATTACATGTTTCAATCTATGGGAGATTCTCTTTTGAAAAGGTCTGTCTGGCAATTACGCTGGTGTCCACAGCTTCTATTCAACAGGATAAGTATGAAGATCAAGCGCTTACAAATGGGAGCAACCTGTATCCTCTTGGGTATATTCTTAGGCGATTGGGACGTCTGGCCGTATCATGCTAGGGATGCTATTGGCTTTACACAAGTCTATATCTCATCCTATGTGAAGACCAATTCGAATGAGCGGTGTAGTCCTACCACCAGGACTCTTTTTTCGTCGTACACAAACACTACATAGCATAACCTGCCTCCTCCATCTTCACTCAGAATATATCTCCCCCTTCCCCACCCTTCTGGGACCTAGTCCCTAAACTCCTGCATAAGCTCCTCATGAAATTTAGCAATCTTCCCCACCCACTCCGTTCCCGGCGCCAAAAACGTCGTCCGGAAATGCAACGTGCCCTCCTTCTGGCCGAAGCCGGAGCCCGCCACGACACAGACGCCCGTGGCGTCGAGGAGTCGCGAGGCGTAGAACTCGTCGGGGGAGCGCTTTTCCTTCTCGGCTTGCTGGATGGCGCGTTTGGGGAGGGTTATAGTGGGGAAGAGGTACATGGAACCCTGGTGGAGGGTCGTCAGTCCAAAAGCGGGTTGGGTTGGCGGCGGGGGTGGGAAGCTACCTGAGGATCCTGGCATTCGACGCCTTCCATCCGCTTAAAGGCCTCAAAGAGGGCCGTCGCCCTCTTCTGCAACCCCTGAAAGATGCCGTCGTACTCCTGCCTGTACAGTTCGTAGCTTGGCTCTCCTTCCCGCGGAGGATTGACCATCATCTCGACGAGACATTGGCCGATGACGGGCGCGCACAGGCTGATGCTGACGAACTTGTAGATCTGCGCCGCGACTTCCGGGTCGAAGCCGACAAACTCGAAGTAGCCGCCGCGGTGGCCGCACTCGCCGACCATGCCCTTAGAAACGCTGTTCAGGGAGGCGAGTTCGACGTTGGCGTACTTGCCGTCGGGGTGCTCCTTCTGCAGGTCGCGTAGGGCTTTCTTGAAAGAGTTGAATTTGCCCTTAAAGATGTTGGTTTGGTAGACTTCGTCGGCGAGGACGACGAGTTTCTCCTGCGCCGCGAACTCAATGACGGATCTCACGTCCGAGGCGGAGAGGCTCGCGCCGGTAGGATTGCCGGGATTGATGACGACGATGGCGCGCACGTCGGTGCCTTCGGATTTGGCTTTCTTCAGGGCTTCTTTGATGGCGCCTAGGTCGGTACCCCATGCTTTGCTTTCGTCGAGGTAGTACGGCACACAGCGCGCATTCAGGATCGAAAGCGTGGCGGTGTAAAGAGGGTATTGGGGGATGGGCACCAGAACGCCAGTCTTGTCGCTAGCACAGATAACGTGTAGCAACGTGTTGACGCCTGAGGACGCACCAGCGCTGAGGTAGATATTCTCGAAGTCTGCAGGGTACCCATCTCGTCGTTCGATGAATTTAGCAACACTGGCTCTGATACCTGGTGCACCTTGGCTTTGGCTATATGCGCCCACGGTGTGCACCTCGCCCAAGAGCCACTTTGCCCTATCGATGACATCTTGCTTGTATCCGAAACTCTGCCTGAGCGCACCTTCGTTCTCCAACAGTGGCGGGTATTCTAGAATACTGAGCACCTGCCGGAAGAATGTGATAGGCTTCTGGTCAAGCTGTTGCGGGTTGCCGATGTTGGCCGAGATGACTTTGTCGAACGGTAAGGACTCTTCATCCGGCGGCGTTGGAGGGTGTCCCTTGGCAAGTTTGGCACGATATTTCTCGGCACGTGTAGCTAACTCCCCGCGCACGGCATACTTGGCTTCCTTGACGTGGGGGTTGATGTTGTCGATGCTGAGACTTCGTAGCTGCGGGGTTGAGGACATTGTGCGCCTGGGGTATTGAAACGGCTTGTTTCCACAATCCGAGAGACCTAGATTTATTCAGTCAGTATGTTCTTGGGAACGTCGTTTAGAAGGGTTGTGGGAGTATAAGAGAGGAAGGGAGGCGTAGAAGCAGTGATGGGGTAATAGATCTGCGCTTCGACCGATTCTGGGAACTGTTCGCACGCCTGGATAGTTATACAAAGTCGAACAGAAGGGATGAATTACCGCCAGCTATACTATCTCCTTCACCGTTCACTGCAGGTCGTGAGAGGACTGGGTTTATACGTTGTAAAGAAGAGAGAAGTCGGCCGACTCGCCGTAGCCCACAGTGGGGAGTCATGTCGACAAGCGGCGGTCATCGACTAGTCCCCATGGTCGAGTTCTACAAAAGTTCTGTCATCGCTCATATAATTGATCTTCAATCTCATAAACAGGGGTGTTCAGAGATCTCTGTGGGGCAACAGGCCCTGATTGAGGAAGCAATGGAATAATATGACGATGATTGCTTATCGATAAGCAATCTGTCAGGGTTGATATGTAGATTGATAATTGTAGATCGACATGGGGCTCGGGCTTCTGGAGGTGCGGGATGGGGTTACATTGGATGCGCTTTTGCTCGCCCACGTCGTAGCAATATTTATCAGTTGATGCCAGATGTACAAATGGTAATTGGACTTTATTCAACTGCGGTCGATCACAGGTCTCTCTCCAATGGGGTCATTGATATTCTTGTCAAGCTCTATAATTGATGCGCATCTCAATCCCGACATATCTCGGAAGTCATGCCTACAATGCTCGCCCACAAGCACAAGATACACTTTCAATATCGCCGCTAACAGGATTGAAGAGACTTAATCAACCTCTCTCACTTCCTCGTAACCGTACCGTCTGCCCATATTTCTGTAGCTTTGTGATGAGCTGATCGCCCTGCTTGACCACGTCGGTATATTGTTTGTTCTTGTCGTCCGGTCGGTTCGTTTCGATGATACCGTTGACGCGGTCAATGGTACATGGAATTCTGTCAGCGGCGATGAACTTGGCGAGATCACTGTCATGCCAACTAGTAAGCACACAGCAATAGTGAGGAGGATATCAACCTACCGATCGAGATAGTCCACCGAAACCCCGAAATCATTCGCCATACTGCCCAGACCCACGACCCTGTAACTTTGTAGCAGCTGCTGGTAACCTCGCAACCGCATCTCCCGGACGAACCATCCTCGGTGCTCGTACAGATACCGATCTTGACTGAGAAAGTCCTCTTCCACCGCAGCGAGAGCGAGAAAGAACGATCGATAGTCGCCAATGTAAAGGCTGCTGACCAGATTGGCCAAAGGCGAGAAGTCTATCGGAGCTCCGAGTTCGGCTGGCCCGTTACTGGAAGACCCCAAGGTTGTCAGGTTCACGGCGGTAGGTGCGGGAGTCGGAGTAGCGGTAGATATGTCTTTCATCTCCTCGTCCCCCGCTCCTGGACCAGCAGATGCTGCACCTGTGAGCGCAGACAGCTTCTCCTCTCCACTTCCTAGTATCGCCTTGATCTCTGGTGCGTCAACCACCTTCGCTTTGAAATCGACCCGTTTGAGCGAGACTGATCCGGCGAGAACAGAGTATACCGCCAAGGAAGAGTAGTTACACAGCTCGTAGCTTGTAAAAGTAGAGAGACTATCGAGAAGAAGAGGAGCAGCAAGGTTGTGAGAGCGGATGGTTATGAGGTGAAGCCCCTGGTAAGCTTTGAGCCGGTTCCGGCGATCCCAGTCACCGCCACTATCAACCAAAGCTTTTGCGCGATCAATGGTTTTCTTCACGAAGAGCTTGTCGCCAAAGAAGATCCCGATCCGGATTATAGCAAGAACAATATCAATCTTGTTGCCCAGGATGCCCGTCTTCTCGAACACTGCTTCGTACGACGAAATGGCTTTTTCCTGGTAAGTAGACCGGGTTAGTAAGATCCCCTCCTGGCAAGCGTAGATATCTGCACCTTATCTCCTACTCTCGCCCAGAATTCAGCTCTCTTCCCCGTTGCCGCCTGAACTTCCGTCTCCCCAGCCTTTTCTGCCGCCTCATCCTCCTCTTTCTGTATATCTTCCAGCTCCTGTTCGTTTCCCTTGACTAATGACTCGTAAAGCTTCTCGTCCCACGGGAAGTCGTGAAGTGATGTCGACTTTTTAGTAGCCAGGAGATTTGCCGCATCGCTGCTCTTCTTGGCCCCTGTTTGAGCTGGTTTCTGAGCGCTACCCTCACCAGAGTTATTCAGCAGTCCTTCAGCCGGATGTGCGAGATGTCGATATAAAGGCGCCATCTTGTGCTTTTGGATAGCATCTTGAAGCTTTTGAAAGGAGGTTTGTCGTGAGGATTTCGAAGATGACGGGTTTGTCAATAGAAAGATGTCCTGTGCAAGTGACAGGTCGGGGTATTTGGTATACTGCGGGTCCGAGCCCATGGTCAAGCTGGACGAAAAGGGAAGGCTGGGGAAGTGCAACCAGAGGAGATCTCGGGACCTGGCACCGAGATGGGTGATTCAGTAGTAATTGATCGATAGTTGTTTGTGAGAAGCAATTGATCTGCAGCTAAGTTATGTGACCGCCCAGAGAGCTCGCGTTGCTTAGGTAAGGTAAGTTTCAGTAGATCAATTCCGCTACGGTGGGCTATTTCCGGCATCATGACCGCAATCTCACCTGATTGGTTACAACACAAACCGAGAGACTGAAAGCAACGCGCCTCCAGACTAGGATTACTCTGTAACGTGTGTTACGGCTAAAGGGTCGAGAACAAGCTCTGACCAATATGTACGACCCTGCTAGGGACATATTTACTTCTTCTGAAGATGCACCCGTGGACCCCGACGAGGATCCTACCGAGCGCAATACCAATGTTGAGGCACGACCTCAGGCTGGGGAGTCTGTCGGAACGATGTCCACGCCCAGCGTGGATCTGAAGGAGAATAATGAAGCAAGGTCTGGTTCGGAATCAAGAGTATGCTTCGAGTCACGTTGACCTTCTATACGTAAATAACTGTCTGTAGCCCACAATGCAGTCCGCTAGCGAAGCTCAAGCTGGCAACAGGTTGAAACGAACGATTGGGGACGTTGATCGTGGGTTTGCCGATTCGACTAGCGAAGACAGGGCTCTCACACATTCGACCAAAAAGAGGAGGCTATCGACTCCGCCTGAGCAAAAGGCTGAAGACAAGGACTCCGTTCCGCCCAACTCAGCATCGCCCAGTAAACAAACCCGGGATTACGACTCTCCTGTCCCGATGACCACCTCCAACCTGCCTCGTTTCTCTCGGAAGAAACCTGACGATGAGACTCTTAAACGCTCCAAATATATCGGGAAGACATCTCGGAATGGCGCTCACCGCGAACGTTCTCGGTCACCTCAGAGACGATCCCTGGGCCAAAGGAGGAGAGAACCACGACCTCTTCTGTCTCGCCAATCACAGTCTCCGAAGCCAGCCCGACGTTCGCCCACACCACCACCCAAATCTCCTCCACGACAGAGAAAACGACCCGGAGGCGCATCCAGAATCGGTAATGCCGAGAAAGAAGCGCTAAGACAGCGGCAACATGAGAGAGAACAAGAGCAGCTCGAAGGGGTGAAGCAGGCGGCAGCGACAAGAGGCGTTCACGACGTCGTGCGGCAGCATTATAATGCTGTGCCAGAACGCGGCAGGGATTGGCGGAAGACTGACAGTCGGATCAAGGGCTTACGGAGCTTCAACAACTGGATTAAAAGTACAGTCATCCAGAAATTCTCACCAAACGAGAATCACACACCTGGCGGGGCAGGTAACCCTAGGTGGGCTGATGGCACGGATGGATATGGCGGCCAAAATGCCGGTATCCTAGTGCTTGACATCGGCTGCGGTAAAGGGGGTGATCTTATGAAATGGCAGCAAGCTCCTCAATCAGTCGATTTGTACGTCGGTATCGACCCAGCTGAGGTGTCAATCGACCAAGCACGTGAAAGATATGCGCAAATGAGAGGCGGTGGTGGAAGAGGTGGGAGACAAGGCAGAGGAGGCGGGCCACAAAGGATCTTCCGAGCCGAATTCTTCGTCAAAGATGGATTTGGCGAGTGGCTGGGAGATATTCCTATCATCAGAGAGGTAGGTATCGATAGCGGCGTTGGACCTGGTGGAGGAGGTAGTAGCTCACGCTGGGGAGGCGGTGGGTTTGACGTGGTCACGATGATGTTCTGTATGCACTATGCTTTCGAAAGTGAAGCAAAGGCTAGGGGTATGTTACGCAATGTTGCCGGCAGTCTGAAAAAAGGGGGTAGATTTATCGGTGTCATCCCCAATTCAGACGTTATCACCCAGAAGGTTGAGGACTTTCACAGGAAGCGAAAACATGGCTCAGGTTCATTTCCAACGAACGGCCACGCCAGTGGTGAGACCAACAATGGTGGGGATGCAGGGGATGAGAAAGACATACAGGCGGGTGGCCCAGAGTGGGGCAACAGCATCTACCGTGTCAGGTTCCCAGGCAAGACTCCCGAGGACGGGATATTCAGACCTCCCTTTGGCTGGAAGTATAGCTACTTCATGGAAGAGGCCGTGGAGGAGGTTCCAGAGTATGTTGTTCCCTGGGAAGCATTTCGAGCGTGAGTGTCCTAGAACCCAAAGCGTGGGTTCAGAGACTTAGATACCGTTTAGTATCACGGAAGACTACAACCTAGAGCTTCAGTATCGTCGACCTTTTCTTGACATTTGGAAGGAAGAAAAGGACGATCCCGTGCTGGGGCCTCTCAGCGAGCGGATGGGCGTCAGGGGAAGGGGCAGGGGCCAATTGCTGGTGAGCGACGAGGAGATGGAAGCTGCAAGTATGTTTACTTACCTTCATCTTATTCGTCGGAGTACTAACAAGGAGATTGTCCCTAGGCTTCTATCATGCCTTTTGCTTCTACAAGGTATAAACGGCCTTTGGATTGAGTGGAACAACGCCAGCAAGGAGGCTCTGGCTTGCATCGTATATGCTAGGAGAGACTCGAGCCTCCGTCATGTCTTGCTCACATAAAGTATTATGGCTTGACGGTCCATCGGAATTGTGTACCATGCTTAGCAGCGGTAGCAGCATGTGAAAGCAGCCCAACCTTGCACTCTCGATCCAACGTGCCATAAATATCACAGGAACACCGTATTCGATTGTCCCCATTGAGTACTGTTATCAGACTACGTTCAAGATTATATAAAAGGTTCTATACCGTAGGTAGGCATATGCATGTGAAGTAAATATCCGTAGCGCAGTGGATGAAGCCGAGGCTCAACAAGCGATCGTCATCTGCAGACCTTCAACTCACCACCGATTCTCCATCACTTAACCACTCTCCTACCTACCTACCAAACTCCCCCCAAATCTTCGACAAGACCTCCCATCATGGTAGCAGACGCCCTAGTCTACCACCCAACGGTAGCCCACTACCTCAAATTCGTCGCGTTGACAGGCAAGCCCCCCTCCTCCCCCCACCAGCACCCCTCCCGCATTCCCGCCATCCCCACTAAACCCTCCCAACGACCGACCGCGCCGACCCAACCGAGCCTTGCACCAAACCGGAAGCCTAAACCAACTAACCACCTCACCCACAGTCGGGCGCGACAAGATCCTCCGAACGCTACAATACTTCTCGCGCTTCTACGCATGGTACCTATTCCGGACGAACCACCCCCAGCGGGCGATCGCGCCCTTCGAGGCGATGAAGAAGCACTTCGGCTTCTCGCGCAAGCTGCTGCGCGTCGGCAAGAACGTCGAGCACCTCAAGGCGGCGGCGGTGGCGGCGGACAGCAAGGGCATGGATCCCGTGCTGAAGTATTGTGCGGTTGGGAGGCAGCTGGGCTATGCGGCTTATTTGACGCTCGATACGGTTTCTTATGTGGGTGTCTTTTGTCTCCGGGAGCGTGGAGGGGGGTGGGGAAGAGATGATGTGGGGCGTGGGGAGAGTTGGGACTGATGTGTGTGTGTGGGTGTGATAGCTCGATGCGGCGGGGATCCGGCCGTCGGCGGCGGCGAAACGAGTCCAGCGGGAGGCGTACAAGGCGTGGTTGGTGGGGTTGCTGTTCAATACGGTGGCGGGAGTGTATACGCTGTATCAGCTGCGGCAGAAGGCGCAGTCGGTGGATAGGAAGGACGGGGAGGGGGTTGTGGAGAGCAAGAAGCTCGAGCGGTATAGAAGTCCTGTCAGGGAGCGAGTATCGTGTGGAATGGAAGTGCTGACGAGATGCGGCCATTACAGAGAGCGCGCAGCTACGAACCTGCAACTCATCTCGGATCTCTGTGATTTGACGGTACCGAGCACGGCGCTGGGCTACGCCAACCTTGATGACGGCATCGTCGGCCTTGCGGGCACGGTGAGCAGTCTGATTGGAGTGTGGGGAGTGTGGAAAAAGACTGCTTAAAGGTGGCGGATCTTGTGTGGAAGTGAAGATGCATCCCGAATCTGATTGCTCTGCCGCCGTTTCAGGGGGACTTTTCGCTTTTCTTTTTGGAAGCAGCTGTATTGTATCAAATCTTTCTCAAGGCCACGTATTATACAGGCAACCTGACATGAACGACCTTATAGTTTCTCTCCATAGAGTGAATTGAACCTTGATTTCCAAGTCCTGGCGGTCTCCAAGTCTGCTCCATACGCTTATGACATGAGATATGCAAAATATCCCAGACATCTGCAAACCAGTGGAACAAAGTCACAAGCCATTCGGCAAGCTCACAGGTCTTCAGACACGCAAATGAGTCTCCTGGTCAACAAATTCCAGCGACAAGCTTTCTGTCAATAATGCCCACAGTAGTCCTCAATTTTTTCCCTGCAAGCCTTTCTCTTCCTCTGTTGACAATCGCCTGTGGGGAATCTTGCGACAGCCAATTTCTCTTTTTACCTGCTTGAGGGACAGCGCCTAGAGGAGCCGCAACAGCAACGGTCCTCACCACCACCGCGAGGTTCATCGGCCGCTTCTCCAGTGGTGACGTGAAGGTGACGATTGCAAACCCCCCTTGGATGAAACAGGCACCGCAAATGCCATCGATAACTCTACCCAGATGAAGATCGAGGACGACGGAGCCACCGCGTATAGCGTTGACCCGACTAGGATCACGCTTCAGCCAAACCCTCACCAGCTCTCACCCTCGAAGATGACAATCGAGACAAGATGCACTGGTTTTGGCGCGAGATAGTTTAGGCATTTCCAAAGACAGGTTGAAAGGCGGGTATGACAAGAAATTAGGCGGAACCGTACCAGCCAACCTAATTCAGAGCTCGAGATTCGGAGGAAATTCTAGGGACGGCGACGGCGATGATGGTGGTGTCTATGGCGAAAAGAAAAGTCTCCAAAGCAAGTGATAACAATATGAGCACCACACCCTTTAGTGTAGGGTACGAATCCTTGACCTCAAGCGTACTGCTTGTGGCAGCCGTCTCTGCGAGATCTCTAGTCAGCGGTGAGAATGAAAACCTTGAAAGTATGTGTTGAAGATTTAGCTTGACGCTCCGTAGTACGAAGGGCTTCAATCCTTTCACTTGCCCATACGGCTGACCATATCGTTGGAAATGAAAGTAACTCAAATGTCAGACAACAGGTAAGCAAGGCCTCTACACCCACACGGCAAGGTCCTGAGCAAGGCCTCTGCATCTGCACGGCGAGGCCCCCGAGTAAGATCGAGTCCTCTGCATATGCGCAGCAAGGCTCCCAAGCAAGGGCCCCAGGCAAGGCCTCCACACAATTTCATTCGGATATCTAAAAAGAAGATTTGAAGTATATAACAACATATTACTATCTTAATTTGAGTCGCTAAGAAAGCTCAACCAATGACTTGACCGGATCACAGGATTGGTTCAGGTCGGAGAAATCCTGGGCTCGACCTAACCCGGCGGCAACGCGGCCTCAAGAAAAAATAGATCTGTTCAAGAGCCTTTTCAAGTTACGAGCAGCTGTTACCAATATGATCTGCGAGATATGCTCCTCAATACTTCAACACCAAGTTGGGCTGATAAAGGACTCCCAAGACCATCAGCTCTACTCACATCATTCAACGGCGTCTAGTCTTCGGAAGTCTGTCAGCCAAGGCTGTTATATATGTCAGACCTTTTGCAACGAATTGTTCGACTCCAATCAAGGTTTTTTTATGAGTGCGAGTTTAACACACCTTGTTACGCACTGTGAATTGAGCCACGGAGAGGAATTGTACCGTCTGCAGATCAGGCTCGCTGAGAGTACCAACCTCTCAAATCTAGCGAAGAGAAAGGGAAATGGCTCTATTTTCGTGCTGCAGCCATCATCAGGTAAGGGTCTTTCAAGAGCCTGAGCATGGAAGACCTGCAATATTGACTCTCTTGGTTTAAACCAGATGTTGAGGGCTACCTTGGCCGGCCATCGACAAACAGCACAGCATCAGATGATTGCTGGAAACTCGCGATGTATTGGCTCTCAAAGTGTCAAAAGTACCATGAGCAATGCAATGCAGTTGGAGTGGACAGAAAAGAATGGTGCCCTACCCGCCTTCTCGACATTGGAAAGCATGAACTGGAATCAGACGACTTTATTCAGCTGATCGACTGTCGGAACAGTTCTCTGGAAAATCCATCATATCTTACCCTCAGTCACTGTTGGGGCTCTGCTACTTTTGTCTGTCTCAATCGAAGCACTCTCAAAGACCTCCGGACAGGAATCTCTGTTTCGTTGTTGCCGCAGACCTTCCGTGACGCAATCACAATTGCTCGTCGTCTGCAAGTACGGTATCTCTGGATTGATTCTCTCTGCATCATGCAGGACAAAGACGATCCCTCGGACTGGCTACAAGAAGCAGCGCTAATGCACAAGGTCTATTCGAACGCTTTTCTCAATATCTCCGCGACAGGCGCATCGGACAGCTCCAAGGGCCTCTTCACGCGCCGTAACCCGCAGACCCTCCGCCCCCCCGAAATTGAGCTGTCGTCAGACGGTCTCCAGTCCAGCAAGAGCAAGGTATCGACCAAATACAGGCTTGCGCGGACTCTGTTCTGGAGGACCGAGCTATCTCAGGCCCCGCTCATGAAACGAGCTTGGGTGCTTCAAGAGCGCCTCCTCGCTCCCAGGGTGCTGCACTTTGCCCACGACCAGCTTCTCTGGGAATGTTGTGAGATGGATGCCTCCGAGACTTATCCTGAGGAACTGCCTCCGGCCTTGGCTGTGGAGACTTCCACCCACTTCAAGCGTCTCAACCCTCTCGTCGACGGTCCCCGGCTCCGTCAGTACGGCTTGCAGGAGGTGGAGTCTCGGTTTTTCGCCCATGAATTATGGAAACGTATAGCGGAGAGCTACTCGAAAGGGTTGCTCACAAACGGCGGGGACAAGCTGATTGCACTATCTGGAATCGCGAAAAAGATATCGTCAATGCTCGTCGATGAATACGTGGTGGGCATGTGGAGGTTTTGCCTAGAAAGCCAACTGCTGTGGTGGATAGATCATTGTCAACAAGCCAATCACGAACCTTCCACCCGACCTGGAGGATACCGTGCGCCGAGTTTTTCATGGGCATCTGTAGATGGGTTGGTCACCACTGGCGACTTCACGGACAAGGGTATGCTGATCGAAGTCACGGATGTAAAGATTGACTATGTTACAAATGATGTCACCGGCCCTGTCAAAGGCGGCTGCCTATATTTGAAGGGCTCGTTGAAGAAACTGGAATTGGAACGTGATCCGCTCACAATGAGCTGGGTCACAATGGTCAACGGAGTACAAGTGCAGTCGGGGCACTCTTCTCCTGCCGTACTTCTGGATGTTGATCAGGCCAACTTTAACGAAGAGAATGACCGGCAAGCTCTGTATTGCATGCCCGCTCGCGCTCCTTTCGCACGTTATCAGTTTTTCATCTGCCTGATCCTCAAAAGCATCGGGGAGCAGAGCAAACGAGCGGGAGAATTTCAGCGCCTAGGTGTCTTGATGACGAGCCAGCAGCCGCTGATGCGGATCCTGCTTGATTCACATGATGAAGAAAAGTTCTTGCCTTGCATGGAGTATGATGGAAGAAATCGCCGACACCAGATTTGTTTGATCTGACTAAAATGGATGCAGCATTTTCTGTAACTCTTATTATATTCTCAACAAGAGATTCCTCAGTCAAAGTGTCCTCCAACATATCATCCAGACGATTCAGGTCAAGTTGCGCGCCTTGAACGATCTAGAGGTCAGGGACGGGGAGAAACATGGAGCGACGAACACCATCGTCGGCGGGAGGAATCATAGTTCCGTCAGTAGACTCACCAACGACGATGTGGCCAGGGAGAAAAATGAGCTTGGAATCGTAAGAGCTGTACGCTATGACGTGGGACTCGTGGAAGAAGGAGTAGGCAAGTAATGTACTAGCGAGCCACATCAATTCTCCTTTCTCCTCTTTCTACATACCACCTCACGCTCCGCTCGATCCCCTCGTCCATGCTGACCTTCGGTCGATATCTCAGCACCCGCTTCGCCTTTGCTCCGTTGAGCGTGCGATTAATGGTACTGAAGCGGATGCCCTCCCTGGTCATGTTGGGCTGGGACGTGCCCCAGGACTGAATCCACATCAGCCACTCGCTGAGCCACCCGATGACGAGCCCAATCCAGACGGGAATGACGACAATATCCTCGGGGCGCACCGGCCGCCCCGCCGCGGCGGCGATCTTGCGCGAAAACTCCCAGAACAGCACGGGCTCGTCGTTGGTGACATTGAAGCACTCGCCGTCGGCGCGGCGGTCCGGCGGGGTCGGGGGCTTGCCGTAGGCGGCGACGAGGGCGCGGGCTGCCAGCACGTGCGCCTCGACCAGGTTGTCGATGTAGATGAAGTCGAAAACGTTCTTGCCGCCGCCCATCTGGAAGCGGGTCTTGCCTTGCTGGGCGACGGCGACCATCTTGCCGAGGCAGGTGTCGTCGTCCTCGCCGAAGGCGGTGGCGGGCCGCATGGACACGGTCAGCATGGATGCGTCGCCGGCGGCGCGGTTGGCGGCAAGGATGTCGGACTCGGCGGTGGCCTTGGTCAGGGTGTAAATGCGCTTCTGGACGGGTGGGCGGAGCACGGGCAGGGTCTCGTCGGCGTCGATGAGGTCGCTGCGGTTGTCGTGGATGACCGACGACGTCGAGACGTTAACCAGGGCCCGCACCGTCCCCAGCCGGGCCGCCGACGCGAGGAGGTTACGGGTACCAACGACGTCGACGCGCTCGAAGAGCTCGGGCCGGATGACCATCGAATCCGGGCAGGCAATGTGGAAGACGGTGCGCGGTTGGGCCTCCTGCATCACATGGTCCACGTCGTCGGCGTTGGAGATGTCGCACGTGTGATAGTCCACCGCGGCGATCCGGCGACGGCTCGTGTCAACGTCCAGCACGTGGATCTTGCAGTTCCTATTGTCCTCCAGAAGCCGACGCGCGAGGTGGGAGCCGATGAAACCGCAGCCCCCCGTGATGAGCACGGGAGAGAGCGTTGCCACAGACGCGGCCATGGCTTTTCCCAAAAAGTAAAGAGCAGCCTCTCTTAAGCGAGAAGAAGAAAGATGAGGGAGTTGATACAGTACTGTACATACAACAGGCCGCCTTGATGCCGCCTTGTCACTTCACTTCGGGCAGGCAACAGGTGCAGCGTGTCTTGTATTTGGCGGTCACCGCCGCTCCACGCCGCGACAGTGCAGCTTCATGCACGCATTCTGGGCCCCGACATACAGTAAGGTAAGATACGAGCCTCATGGCACTTTACCTGACTTATATCATTATAGGTCAGGGACGCTACGTGAGTGCGGCGTAAAACTGCTCTGGAAGCCCAGGGGAAGGAGTTGGATCAGCAGGGCTTTGATTATTAATAATCAAATACCGTAGGTACCAGGTATCACAGCAAGGCTGATAATCGTTCGATTGGGCTGACAAATATGTGTAGAAAAACGTAAGGTAGGTATCTTCTCTCGAATCATTCTTGAATCATTTTGAATCAAATATTGCAGGCGTTCAACAAGGCATGGATGAGGATCTCATACGGCCGAGAGGCGTCACGGTGAGGCCGTCTTGGCACTGACCTGCGGCACCTAAGGTACCTTAGTCTGCCTTAGCTTACATGTGGGATGGTGGTAGCCCTAAGGTAGATTAGTATTGTGTTAAACTCAGGTAGGGTACCTTATATTCGTGCCTTACCTTAGGTACCTTAGGTATAGGATTGATTACTTAACTATCCATACCTACTTATGGTATAGAGAGTAAGTTAGTGAAATGACGATCTTGGTCCTTTCAGTCAATTGACTCAATTCTTAATATCATCTCGATGACGATGGTTGGGATTTGCGGGGTCACTTACTTCCGGTCAATCTTTGCAGCGAACTACCTACCTGGTCTATAGGTCCTGTACCCTAAGTACCTACAAGGATTGAAGAGAAAACCTACCACGTCAGAGGTACACAGGGTAGCAGGCATCTCTTCTCAAAGAGGAATAGCCAGAGCGGCGATATATCGATTCAAAGCCCGGCATGAGATCCTTATCTAAGGTAGGTAGTGAAACTTCTCGGAGAGAAAACTCAGTCTGACGCATGCAACCTGTACTCATGCAACACCAATCAACATGCACATCAATTTGCTCACAGCCTCACATACCGAACACTTGGTTCATCAGAGTCAGGAACCGGATCTGGATCTGTATGCATTCAGCCTCGAAAACATTACTAATATCTGTGATGTGCAATGTCAGAGACTTACCTACCTTACCCTAAGCCTTATCCGACACCGTTAGGGGGGTAAAGTAGCTCGGCTGACAAAACGGTAGATGCCGTACCTAAAGTGAAGATTTAGCGCTGTGGGGCACGGGGGTGGTCTGCCTTTCTAACCGCAAGCAGACGAAAGGCAGATTCTTTCGGCCGCTAGACTGTTCTAGCTGCTGATTACCTTCCAAGGTTCCGATATGCTACTGGTGGCGGGAAGCTAACTAAAGTTAAGGTAAGCGCTACAGAGGGGGACTACTACCTACAAAGTTGAGGCGTATCGGAGGCTACCTTAGAATCCTCTCCTCAACGTCCTCTACGGAGTACAAAGTGCGAGTCATGGATAAGGTACAGTACTTTACTTCGTACGATGTTTTGTGTGCACATTGGATGACGGTCTGTATAATTGTTGTTGGGCAGATCAGGGCAGGGCAGAACTGGCTGTTCTGCCTTACTCTCGGTCCTCATGTCATTGCATCGACTCAAGGCAGGTTCACGAACAGCCTGACTCGATGCATTGGGGAAGTCAATGACAATGAGATAAGGGTAGGTACCTTAAGCAAGATACCGTACATGTGACATACAAAAGACAAATCCGGGGCAATAATTGACTACCAGGTATAACAATGGAATGCTTATTATCTAGCTCACTCACTACCTTACCTTTACTACCCTACCTTTACTACCTTACCTTATGGATTATGGATCGGACTGTTCTACCTATTGGGAATTTAACCGCTCTAGGTAGTTGACCACTAAGGTACCTTAACGTTACATCCTGTGTGTGACAGCATTACTACCTACCTTAGGTAGCATTATTGAGCATTCATTATTGATCACACCTACAAGTGATCGGTCTTACCTCTTACCTTACTTCTTTAGGTAAGGTACCTTACCTTCCTTACCGTCCAGCGCTACCTAGGTATATAATAAATCATTGCCTCTACCCCGCTGCCCATTCGATTCTTCTTCCTTTGTCACACACTTCCATCAGATTTGTCCAATTGTCAACCACCAATATGGCCGACGTACCGGTCACTCATCGGGCTGCTGGGAAAGATGAGGCCGTCTTTGTTGAGGATCATGGGTTTGTCTCCTTTTGTCTCCATCTGGCTGATGCTGTTGGAGGCTATACCGAAAACTAATCACTCCTATATTCAGGCCTGACAGCTACAATCAAATGGCTAGCACGGAAAAAGGCAGGTCGGAGTCGGTCAATCTGAACCGCAACGTGACCGCCAAGTCAGTAGCCCGATCCAGTCTCCCATATCGCGTGCAGCCATTGAACTGATCGATGCAGGATCCAAAACCCTCTGGCGGGTATACCTCGCGAAACACTGTTTCGCAATGTCGACGACTTCGCTCGTGAGGTCGACATGGTCGACATCATCCCGTTGATGCGTAAAGGCGCCCTCGTCGCCCAGAACCCGCCGGCCTTCGAGTCGATCGAAGAGCTCGACGACGTGGAGCGGAATGCGCTCCGCAACGAGTTCTTGCACAAGTGGCGGCAGCCAAAGTCTCTGTACTTTACCGTCATTCTCTGCTCGGTCGGTGCGGCGGTGCAGGGCTGGGACCAGACCGGTTCCAACGGTGCCAATCTCTCTTTCCCCGTTGCATTCGGCATCGGTAACGGGGAAAAGGTTGGAGCTCCGAACCAAGCGCGTGACAACTGGCTCGTCGGTTTGATCAACGCGGCGCCTTATATTGCGTCGGCCTTCTTCGGTTGCTGGTGTTCGGACCCGCTGAACCACTACCTCGGTCGTCGTGGCACCATCTTCATCGCTGCCATTTTCTGTCTCTTTTCCGTCATCGGCTCGGCCTTCACCCAAACATGGCAGCAACTGTTCTTGACTCGTCTGCTTTTGGGTGTGGGCATGGGCTGTAAGGCGTCCGTGGTGCCCATCTACGCCGCCGAAAACTGCCCGGCCTCCATCCGTGGTGGGTTGGTGATGAGTTGGCAGATGTGGACCGCCTTCGGCATCTTTCTCGGCTTCTGTGCCAATCTGGCCGTCTACCAAGTCGGCGATATCGCATGGCGTCTGCAGCTCGGGTCTGCCTTCATCCCGGCCGTGCCCTTGGTTCTTGGAATCTACCTCTGTCCAGGCAAGTCATTCGGATCTGTTGAACGGTTACTCCGTGACTGACCTCCGTAGAATCACCCCGTTGGTATATCAAGAAGAATCGGTATCAAAAAGCGTACCAGTCCTTGTGTCGCCTACGACCCACGCCGCTTCAGGCAGCTCGGGATCTCTACTATATTCACGCCCAAGTCGTCGAGGAAGCCGTCGTCATCGGGCGGGGCACTTATATTTCCAGGTTTTTCGAACTCTTCACCATCCCCCGGGTGCGTCGTGCAACGCTTGCCTCGTGGACGGTCATGATCGCCCAGCAAATGTGTGGCATCAACATCATCGCTTTCTACTCATCTACCGTGTTCGTGAGGGCGGGCGCAAGCACCTTGTCGGCCCTCCTCGCCTCCTGGGGTTTTGGTCTCGTCAATTTTGTCTTCGCTTGGCCTGCGGTGTGGACCATTGACACCTACGGACGCCGAACGCTGCTCCTCTTCACCTTTCCCAATATGGCGTGGACCCTACTCGCCGTCGCCTTCTGCTTCTACATCCCCGAGTCCAGTCGTGCTCACCTTGGCCTCATCGCCCTCTTCGTCTTCCTCTTCGCGGCCTTTTACTCTCCCGGCGAAGGCCCCGTACCATTCACGTACTCTGCCGAGGTGTTCCCGCTATCGCACCGTGAGGTTGGCATGAGCTGGGCGGTGGCGACTACTCTCTTCTGGGCCTCGGCCCTGTCCATCACCTTCCCGAAGATGCTGGCGACGTTTACGCCGACAGGCGCCTTCGGCTTTTACGCCTTCCTCAACGTCACTGCCTTTGTCATGATCTTCTTCTGGGTGCCGGAGACGAAGCAGCGGACGCTCGAGGAGCTCGATTATATCTTTGCCGTCCCGACCCGCACCCACATGCACTATCAACTCACCAAGGCTCTTCCATGGTGGTTTAAGCGGTGGGTCCTTCAGCGCAAGAACACCCGGTGTGAGCCGCTGTATCATTTCGAGTCAGCCGTCGCTTCGGATCAGAAGAAGGCTGTCAAGGGGGACAATTACTCTTGATTGTCGGAACCTGCCGTAGGTTTCTTGGGAGGTTCTCTATTGAACGGTCATTGCGAGAGATACCATGTACTGAAAGCCTTGAATGGATTATGAACCGGATTATATACTTTCTATCATCTTGACCAAGCAAATGGCTGATGATCGAATATGTGGAGCGATGTGACATCTCTCCCCTTCAACCGACCTCATGGTCTGCACTGGCCCTCCAAGTGATCTTCACCAGCTTCCAGATGACGACCTAAGGTGAACAGACGATTGACTCCTGACGAGGAACAACGCGATCTTAGTACCTGAGGTACAATATACCTACCTACAGAATACGAACCCGCAAAGGACCCAACCGATCCAACCCCACTGACCACTCACCCAGGTACCTTAGGTACGGTACCTTACCCAACACACTCCCTGCGCCCACCCTGCCCTGCCCACCACCAACCAGATCAACGCACCATCCATCTACTAGTTCAGTCCAGTCCAGTTATCCTTCCCAGCCTACATATCTTCCATTTTCCTAATTCTCCCGAGGCCCCGACTCCCTCACTCACGCCTCCCTCACTCACGTCTCCCTCACTCACGTCTCCCTCACTCACGCCTCCCTCACTCACGCCTCCCTCACTCACGTCTCCCTCACTCACGTCTCCCTCACTCCCTCCCTCCTTTCTTTCCCCCACCGTCAGCAACTCCCACCCACCGCCAGCAACTCTCCCCGCCCTCACTTGGTCTTTCGAACACGCCAGGAGAGTCACCGTCAGCAACACCCAACCGCCTCGGTAGTCGCCTGAACGCGCTGGGGAAGAGAGGTGGGGGCCGTGGGGGGGGGGGGGGGGGAGAGAGTTGGGTGGCGATGTCGTGCTGGCCGCGGACATTGGCGAGCTGGTCGTAGCGAAGACGAGTCCAACAGGACGGCGAAGAGGAGGTTGATGGTCTGAGTGATCTCGACGATGTCGGGTGCTCGATAACTTGATGCGTCCCGGGGGGCGAGGACGACGAGGATAGAGCGAAGATAGAAGAAGAGCAGCAGAGGAAGAAGCATGCTTGGCCGCCGGTGGGAATGATGACTACCTCTCTGTTTACAGTCTCTCCGGAGTCTTGTAGAAGTTGCAATAGAGAACGCAGATTAACACGTTCTTGATTCGCTTATGCTTGGCAACAAGGCTGTGGATGATGGTTACGCTGAAATTGGTGCATCGAATGCAAAGGCACTGGCACATGCTGGCTGTGTTCAGCAGTTTCTTAACCCTCTGGGGGACCGCCTACTCGAGATCCTGATTTGCTGCATCGATAGCAAACCCCGCTCCGAATCGTATTCACACATCCATTGTTGATAGGATCTGTATGACCCCGGTGATATTTTCATATCCCAGCTGCTACCTGGGGAGCACAGTGTGAGATTCGCCGGCCTAATAGACCACAAGAACTGGATACATAGAACAACAACGTGTCAGTCAATTCAATAGAACCATGTCAAAGCTTGTGCATAGCATGATTGCATTGAAGAGAGAATTAGATGCTGTATATGCGCAAATGTGGTGTCCATACTAGGGCTGCGAGAATATCAAACAAAGCCAGTTCACCCGACAGTCGAACATCAGAATCTTGTCTCCCACTTCCAGTTACGGTTGCCAACCTGAAGTACTGCTGCTTTGACCTAAAGTGAAGAAAACCCTCCTATCAGCCCCTGAATGGCCCGTATGGACCCTACCTCAGCTGTCAACAGTAGCTTGATCAGATACGGTAGCTGAGCCTGTAGGTGGACCTTCGATGTCGAAATTCATGTCTATCTGACGGGGACGTGGGCACGCGTCTGCCGGTCATGGCTTCCTTGCATCGTCCGTTAGTATCCCAATAGAGGCCTCTATTCGGCGCTGATAACTTATTCTTTCAGATCATGTTCTGCGTTCTCAGGTATGGTCATTTGTGGTCATGGTACCACATGAAATGTGATCCCATAATATCATGACTGGATGCCGGGCCACAATTGAGGACATCTCTTTGATCTGAATGGACGAAGATCTTTGTAACTCTAATGGCGGCTTCAGTGAGCATGGTTCGTTCATGGCCAACAGAGCAGATTGTGCTCGCCAGGGTTGAGGCGCGAACTGATGTTATCTCAGCGCAGCACACAGGATTGTCCGATTCCTAGGCTGGCAATATCGTTCTACATGTTTTTGGGCAAGTACTTCTCTCGCCAGAATTTTCCCTTAACGAACAGAACGCACGGCACCACGCAAAGTGCAATATTCAGAAATGCCATTAGACTGTTTCCCCAGCCGAGACCTAGTCTTTGGTATAGTACTGGGCCAAGGACCGGAATGAGCGACCCGCCGACGCACCTTGTCACGGTGGTTGCAGCAAGAGCAGAGGCGGAGAACTCGGTGAAAGAGTCCACCAGATAGGTCTGCAACGAGAGCTAGAACTCTGTCAATACACTGGCACAATGTTTGCAACCGGACAGTGCAGGCTTACCTGTATTGTAGTGACGCCCATACCAAACAAGTTCAGGCCCAACACAGGCACGAGCCAGAAGGCATGGTTCTGTGCGCTCCAGCCATACCAAAATAGGCCTGCAACAACCAGCGGTAACCCAACCATCATGGCGGGCAATCTAAATTCAGCTTCCCGTTCACCTCCATTCCTCCTCATTAGCAACCGCGAGATGCGATCACTCGTCCTCCCAAATACAATCGCCGCAATTAAGCACCCTGTCGTGGCGCCTAGATACGTTAGACCGGACGCACCTGTGGAAAAATCATATTGGTCCTGGAAAATGCGCCCGAGTGAAGTGGAAATCAAGTTCATCGCTCCCGAAACGATAGAGATGATCAGGGAGCAAGCGATAATGACAGGAGAGAAGAACAGAAGCTTAAGCGGTCTCTTTATCGCTCGAGACAGCTCATCAGCGAGCTCAGGCTTCGTGGGCGTGGGTTCATCGGCGTCAGATTCGAGATGAGCTTGCCGACTCGAGTAAAGCCTGCGTAAAACGGTCGGCGCGTGAGTCTCCTTCAAGATGAAGAGTGAGCAGAGCAGAGCAAAGCAAAGCCAGCCTGACGGCGTCAGCAAAATCTTTGCTCTGAACGGAACGCAGAGAGTCTTACAAAGATGGTAATAACCCAGAATACCCATCGCCAACTTTTGTGTTGTATGATGAGGCCGCCCAGGGGCGGGCCAAGAAGGTTCCCGAAGATTGGTCCGGACTGACATATCGCCATGACGACCCCCCTGTCATCGACGCGAAAGAGGTCGTACACCATCGCACCGCCTATCGCGACTGGAGCGGCGCCGAAACAGCCAGCAACGAAGCGGAAGCCCACAAGCATGTTGATGCTTGAAGATAACGCACAGGCCACCGTAAAGCAGAGGAAGGCAGCGAGGCAGCACCGGTAGATAACAACACGACCGTAGACTTCCGAAAGCGGCGCGAATACCAAGGGACCGACACTGAAACCGAGGACATAGATAGACATCGAGAACGTCGCCAGCGTGTTGTCGTGACTGTCGAAGTCTCTTTGCATAGCGGGTATTCCAGGAGCGTACAGCATGGACGTTAAATGCCTAGGCAAGAATCAGACAAATCGCTTTCGGCATGGTAGGTGCAAACCAACGTGAGTAGCTCAATGAAGCTCACCAACGCGATAATACCGTATTTTCCACCACCGCGACCAATTGAGAGGATTGTCCACGTTATCTCTGTTGTCTCAGTCTGGAGAAAGAGCATCTCTGGGAGGACTGTCTACATCCTCACTGTCGTTCGGGTTTTGAGAATGAGCATCAAGTTGCACTGTCGCCTTAGGAGCCTCCATGGTTTGGGCTGCTTGCACTTTGCTCGTGGACTTGAGGCCTCCATGATTTTGACTCGAAATAAGTAGGCGGGGTATGCTCATCCCTTGACTCGGGTTTCATATTCACCTAGGCGGTGTGTTGCCTAGAATGAGGGCCACCAGTGAGATTCACTTCTGGTGAATTCTCAACCCCATAGCTCTGGAGTCCCCGCAGCACTGAAGTACTCTGTGGATTCTGACGCCGGTATCGTCATTAACTCTCTTCAATAGGGAGCTGTCCATAAGTGCAGTACGTGCCGCAAGGAAGGCCTTTAGTTGTTTCGAAAATTGAGGATCTGTCACGACTTGGGCACAGCGGTCTTTTATCAGATAGTCCTGTATGTAATCCGGATATAGAAGGATTTTCGCGTCAAGCAGGTTTCTCGAGGGTGACTTTAGGGCATCAATAGCCCGAGTGGATGCCATTGTGCCCCTAGCTTTCTCTGGTTTCTGCTCCAGCACAAATCTTACATGCTTAGTGATTTCAGTCATCCTGTTGAAGACTCCATGGGATGTTCTGTTTCGCCTGGTAGACTTCTTCCAGAAAATCTTTGAGGGGCATATACTCGCGTCAATAGAAACCAGCCATTTGAGCGATGGCTAATGGAAGTCCGCCCAATCAATGTGCGACTGTTAACGATAGATTCTTCTCGTCTTGTGCATGGGTCAGTCCCTCAAGAAGTTGTGCTTCTGTACGGTCGTCGAGCAGTTCCAAGTCAAGGACTTTGCCATTGCGAGAAAAGGCTGTTTTAGCTAGATGTCGGCTTGTAATCAACCATGACCACGATCTTGAAGATACGCTTATGAGCATAGTCCATGGTTATATATGGGTTGTCTCCATTATCCAGCACTATCAACCACGAAGGCTCTGTCTGGCCGACAGTATCGCGTGTTTGATCTAACAGCGTCGTGGGTTTTGACAGCCAGTCTTTTGCGTTTTCTCTGTTGACCACTAGGTCGCGAGGCTCTTTAGCATCTTCAGGTCCTAGCTTGACCGCAATGTCCGAGAAATCGAGTTCCAATTTGCTTAGAGTGTCGGCATGGATCCAGAAGACAGCGTCGATTTTGTCTTGACGGGAATGTGCAAATTCTAGGGCGAGTGGCTTCTTGTATCTGTGCGCTGGTCCGAATCATAGTTGTTTTCAACACAGATCTTAACCGGGACCCTACCTATAAGTGTCTCCATGCTCTGTGGCCATTGACTTGCAAGGCATTGTCAACAACCCGTGCTTTTCCAGGGGGTATTGCGAATTTCCTTGCGTGGACCAGCGCTGAGCAATGTGTCCCCATATTGCGTGCCTGCATAACCATCATCGCTTCCCACATTGGCTTGGTCGGCACTTAGGATGGGCAACTCGAAATGCCTACGGGACAGATCAGGGTGGAAATCGATCTTCAATGGAACTCGGACAGGATCCGGAATGGAGATCACAGCAAGTGAGCCACGAAATCATGGATATGGGCCATCATGATAGATAGTACATGTGACTCTATTCAAAACTCATGTGGGCTCTATTCTCGGACGACGCTGAATTGAATCATCCGCATGTTCGGATCGGCCCAGCTTTGACCTCTGTTCCCTGAGACCTCGGGAGCCATGTACAGGGAAGCGTCGATATGCCAGTGCGTGCCAGTTTCCTGTCCGACTTGTTTCCAGAGGCGGCCAAATGACTCGACGTTGTGTCGAAAAGTCAGCTGATCGGGACCTTGAAGTGGAAACTCGCCGGAAACGGTCGTTCCGAGCTGGCGGCCAAGGAAGAGCGTTCCCTTCTTGTCCTCGGAGAGGGAAACTAGACGTCGTAGAACTTTGACCTGATCCTTCCAATTCCACAGATGCAGAAACGACGACAGGAACAGAGTGTTCATCTTGCCTTCAAGTTCACTGAGGTCCGACCCTGGGTCCGAAACATCCGCGACGATGAACTTGGAGGCTAGAGACTTGCGGTCGCGGAACAGATCATATCCGAGGTCGATGAAGCCTCGCTCCACTTCTAAACCATAGACGTACTCTGCAGGCACTCCGTCTACAACAAGCTTCCGGATGTCTTGCCCGAAGCAGCATCCGACGTCCAGAAGCTTCTCACCGGCCTTGAGATGTTTGACTACGTCGCCGTAGCCGGGCTGTGAGGCAAGATTGAGGTTGAGGAAACGCAGCTGGCCGATACATGGGTAGGGGACAATGTTGTATGCCCTATCGCGCTTTGGCGAAGGCGTGTAAGCCTTGGTGAAAAGGTAGAAAGAGAACAGGAACCCACTAGCTCCTGTATGTGTGGGATCACTTGATCGGGGGGGATGTGGCTGTACTGCTCGAGCAACTGCCGCGAGTTCTCCGGAATGCTCGTGATCTGCTTGGTGAAGCCTGGCGAATTTGCAGTGCCGGCGCTCGTGCTATCTCCCGTAGCTGGCTCGATGGTAGCCATGACGAATGATGGAGGGGTGATTTGAGTAGAAGATGGGGAAGGAGGGAAAAACCGAGGTAGTTGAGTGATGTGACTGAATAGTACTTGGAAACTGAACCACATCTGTGATCACGGCATTTGAAGCCATGCTTCTCTACAAACCATCTGAACGTGTCTTTCAGTTGTTCTGATGACAACAGTGCCACCGATGTGTTCTCTGAAGCAAGATCTTCAGCCTTTTGAGGCAGGATCGCTTTCATTGGATTGCTTGGTTTCGCCAAATGCACAGACGACAGTACACAGAGATGATTTGATGTGATGAGACCGCTCCAGTATCAGCTTATTGGCGTTCTTTTATGACCTTTCTAAATATACCTGACTTAAAGGTTTCAGAGATGTCCAACAACTTTCGCGACATAATCTGAACACCAGCGGCAGCATATGAAATCAGCACATCAAAATAGAAGATATATCAACTTCTCTGTCATTGCTCATTGCACCTCTGATCTCCATTAAGTTTATATTTTATAGTCTGAAAGTTTAGCTTACAAGTCAATCACTTCAAGGTTGTCTTTTGTCTCGAGAGTAGTGTTTGAACAACTATGAGAGTGTTGCATTTGCACCTGGAAACATCTAACACCTGCATTTTCTTCAGATTGGGTCTCTCGACATCTTGCCTCGTTAATATTGAGTGCTTGACCTGTTTTATTTGTCTTGCGCATTGTGTCATCAAGCTATCTCGCAACAAACCACTGCTATTACCACTTCTCCACTAATAGTGCTATTGACGTGCAACTAGACCATACTCTCCTCCGTTTTCAGACCCCTGAGATCCTGCTCGCTCTCTATCCGCGCCAAGCTGCGATCAATGTCTACCCTCAGATCTCCGCCCATGTTCCCCGGATGCCACCTGCCATAGTTCCTTATATCCACCGTCCTCAGCAGGGCCAGCGACTCTGCGCTATTCTGTGGTCTTGTTCCTCGCATCGGGCTCTGATGCAGGCCCACTCCTGTCGTCTTCACAATTGCCGCCTCCGGAATCGGCAGGTCCGCAATCCTGCCATCGTTCCCGCCATGTGTCCTGGCGGGGCGCTTTTTACCGACCGGAGCACCGGTAAATGGACCCTTCTTTGAGCTGCCAGAAGATCGTCTCGAGCTCTTGATAGACGCAAGCTTTTTCTGCGCCGCCTTGTAGCCTGGGTATAGTGCCGGCAGGCACGCGGCTGCGATGCCAAAGTTCACTTCGAGGCAGCGCCACATCCAATTAGGGATACTGTCCCAAGTGCTATCTTGTGACTCGTTGGTCCAGTTAAGAACGTTGCACACGACGCAGCAAACACCGGTGACGCATCCAAGGCCCATAAGCAGCCATAGCCCAACCTTCTTGCGGATGCTCATCTGCAGTCGTGTTAGGATGAGGCCGGGATACGCGGCGAGAACAAAGTCGGAAATTGCGGAAATGATGCCCTGCGCAAGGATGATCTGCAGGAGCTGCTCTTTCGAGAAGCATTTTGCCGTCTTCCGTTCCTCCTCGTCCCATACCGCTGACACTGGGAGGCATTGTAGGATCCATAGCAACGTGAGAATGAGGTTCAGACGACGAGGAGCACGACTATAATCTGCAACGGGCGCTTCAAGGCTTTGGTGACGGGGATGCGGTATAGGAAGAGGGAGATGGAGACCTTGGTCCACATGAGCGTAGCAAAGGTCTGAATCCACTCGCCGTGGGAATAGTAGGTGAAGCGGGAGTAGGCAGGGTCGGAGATGAAGTAACGGCGGTGGCCGTAACCGAGGACAAACTCGGGAAAGTCAAGGCCAGCGCCTATTATGGTACCAAGCTGGGCCCGCGTCAGAGATGGTTCGGTCAGATAAGGATCGAGGTGAATGCGGGAGAGCGGCTTACAAGTGCAAAGATGATGGTCCAGTTGTCCCACCAAATGCATTTGACGATGCACGCACGGACGATGACTCGCAGTCCGACGAATACACAGGACAAGGTCAGCATGACAATGGTCATAACGTATAGAGCCTGCATCTGATTTTGGTCGCCGCCAGGCGGCCGTGGTCCTTTGTCACTCATGCTGGCGATGAAGCTATTCACCCAAGGCACTTTATTGCATCTATCAATGGTGGGGCTGGGCGAGCACGATAGATGAAGGAAATGGGTCCGTGGCCCGACTGGCTTCTTCCCTCAGGAGGCGGTCCATGGCCTTGATCAGCGGTTTCAGCATCGACTCTCCAGGGCAGAATGCAAGAGATTGACCCTTTAGCCTTGAGCTATGAGACGCTGCCGTATAAAGGTCCCCAGTGGATTTCCTTGCTTATGAGCCAATTGGAGCCAATTGTGAAGGACTGGAGGGTCGGACTGTCGTCATCCTGGTCGTCGGATTGACGGTATTGGTGTTGTGAGACGGGCTGAGCTTTGGGGCCCAGAGCTGATTCTGGCACAGTCATGTTAGGGGGAGTGGACATCAACTCTTGGTTGTAAGAGCCATGGCGTGAGTGTGCCCAAGGATGATCTCTGTTGACTGCAGCATGCAGTGGTCGCCCAAGCCGTGTTCAAGGATAGGACTGAGGTCATTCCAGCTCATACACATACATCAGTGCTCAGCCTCGCAGATTGCACGCTCATGAATCCACGATATGGGTGTTTTGAAACGGGCAGAAATTTGGGGCCAGACACTGGTTGCGGCACAGTCATGTGCGGCGGAGTGGACATTGTGATGTCAAGTCTTGATCGTAAAGCCATGGCATGTATGTGCCGGAAGATGCTCTTGATTGCTGCAGCATGCAGTGGTTGCTCAAGCTGTGTTCAAGGCTTGGACTGAAGCTGTGCATGCTCATACACCTATCAGTGCTCAGCCTTGCGGATTGCACGCTTGACCGCGATGCCAATCATCATCACACACCTTACAACCACGCGGCATACACGACTGACAGTGGCCAGCCATTGCTGCCTCGTCTCCTCACTGTTCAGCGATGCCGCAGCATTATTGTTGCAATGGAGGGGATCGAGAGACCCGGCGCAGGATCGACGATTGCCCGCCTAGAGCCCCCAACTTCAAATTGATGTTGGATTGACTTTTCTACCACCATCCACTTCAACTCCAAATCCATGCACCAGGAGGGCAACAAAGGGGTGTGTGTGCCATCTGTGCCGCATTTGCCAGTAGGTAGAGCATCCCACCTATGATGTCATCCTGCATGCATTGGTTCTACAAGCCATATCACAACTCATTGCGCAATGACATGCCTTCAATTGAGCAGTCTATAAATCGTCAGGGATACCCTGAACCCATTAGCCAGACCACATATCTACCAAGTCTTTCTCCAAGTCTTTGCTCACAGACGAGACATCCTTAAGTTAGCTACCTTTAGAATGGCCGCAGTTCAACAACCTCCTCAGCCCGCTCACGTCCTCACCTCCTTCACACCCTCCAGACCAGCGCCGAAGCAACGTACAAACTATGGCTCCTACGTCGACACTTCCATAGTCTCCTGGCTCCGGCCAACGCCCCGCGACACCCCTCTCTCCGAAATGCAGCGCCGCTACGCACAAGACGGTTACGTCTGGATCAAAAACGTCATACCCCGCGACGACGTCTACGACTTCCGCCAAACCTACTTCACCCACCTCGCCGCAACCGGCCTCCTCAAACAAGGCACGAGTCCCCGGGATGGAATCTTCAACCCCGCCCTTGACCCGCACAAGCATCAAGGCCTCGGCGCGACGCCAGAGAAGAGTGCAGAGAGTCTGCTCGACGCGGTGCATGCAGACGACAAGTACCACGAGTTTCTCGCGCACCCCGCTCTTCGTGCGATGGCGAGGGGCTTGACGGGCTGGGAGAAAGAAGTTATGATGAACAGAGGCCTGGTACGGCACAATGTCCCAGGCAGCAAGTGTCCGAGCGGGATTCACTACGACCAGCTCTTCCTGCGCGCTGGCGACCCCGTCTTCGTCTCCGCCTGGGTGCCCATTGGTGACTGTGCCGCCGATGACGGGGGGCTCATGTACCTCGAGGACAGCTGCCCGCTTGGCCAAAGCGTGGAGGCAAACTTCCATGACAAGCAACAGAAGGAGGACATGCCGCGCGAAGAGCGAATAAGCGCCTTCAACAGGCATATGGGTGAATTAGGGCATCTGAGTCATGATGCGGAGCAGTGGGCGAAGGAGGAGGGGCAAGGGAAGCGGTGGTTGGTGGCGGACTATGAGGCGGGGGATGTGGTGTTTCACAGCCCGTGGATGATTCATAGCAGTAGTCGGAATGAAGATGGGGGCGGGAGGATACGGCTGGCGACGGATTTGCGATTTTATGAGGAGGGGGCGCGTGTGGATGAGAGGTGGACGAAGCACTTTTTTCATGGTGACGGGTTGTAAGCTGTACCTGGTATATTAGCTTGGTGTATGTTTGATAACTGTCCGCTTTGGTGTCTGTCACCGTCTATTGGTGGGAGCGCGTGGCTCATCACCAACATACAAAAGTGTACGATATACAGCCCCAAACCTCAGGATCGCCCCAATCGCTTTGTCATAATTCGTGTGGGTGGAGATGCTTCTCTGTGTCCTATAAAGCTGCCTGTCCCTTACGTGTCTCGGTGATCGGGTATAAAACTGTCTACCTAAGGTAGGTATGTGTGCTCTATGAAGCTGTTATGTGCGTCATCTCGCGCTGTCTATACATTTCATATGACACTATTTAAAGCTATAGAGCTTTGTTCTACTTGTATTCGTGGTTCAGTGGGACACTGCAAAGCAGCAAGGTAGTGAACCTCAATGAGAGCAAAGGCACCCAACAGCACCGTCAAAATCACTCACTTCTCGGAGATCTTTTGAGTTAGTAGGGCTCGCTTATTGTCAAGGATTCACAGATGGTGCGAAAGATCCCTAATGCTCGCTCGTGGCACAACATCCTGACATGTCCCGCCACGCCGCCAACTGATAAATCAACGTCACTATGCGCTCAGTCAACCGCTCCACCCAATTCTCCAATGATGGAAGAAAGGGATCATCAAGGATAGTTTGCTACCACCAGACGCACTACCACGAGGGCAGGTTCGTCTCGCTCCTTCCTCTTCTTGAGACCGAGGCCACCCACGTAATCATCGCAGCCATCCACCTGAATTCACGTGAAAGCATCACTCTGAATGACGACCCGTACGACGCTCCAAAGAATGAGCCTCTCTGGCACGAAGTCCGCATGCTGCAGAGCGCCGGCGTAAAGGTCCTCGGGATGCTAGGAGGCGCCCACCAGGGCTCCTTCACCCGGCTCGACGGGGACGTCAAGAGCTTTGAAGGGCAGTACAAGCTGCTGCATCACATGATCACCTGGACCGGTCTCGACGGCCTCGATCTCGACGTCGAAGAGGCCATGTCGCTGGGCGGCATCGTCCGACTGGTTGACCGCCTCAAGCGGGACTTTGGGCGTGACTTCCTCATCACGCTGGCGCCGGTCGCGACGGCGATGCGGGGTCAGGAGAACCTGTCGGGTTTCGACTATGAAGTGTTGGAGAAGGCTTTTGCGGCCAACATCGCGTGGTATAACACGCAGTTCTACTGTGGGTGGGGAGACATGGGCGAGACGAGCGACTACGAAAGAATTATTGCCCGCGGCTGGCCCGTGAGCAAGATCGTTGTTGGGCTGGTGACGAATCCCCAGAATGGCGCGGGATGGGTACCTGATAAGCCGCTACGCGAGACCCTGACGGCGTTGAAGGGAAAGTATGCTGATGTTGGGGGAGTCATGGGTTGGGAATACTTCAATTCAATGACGCAGCAAGATGGCCATGGAAAGCCATGGTGCTGGGCTCAGTGGATGGGCAAAATCCTGCGCTTCTCCAATCCTAAAGAGGAGACGATTCGGGTTCAAGAATGACCGTTCTAACCATCTTTTGCCCTCTTCATGACCCCTGGAAAAGTCCGGCCTTGTCGAAAGAGGGCATAAGGCGTGCCCTCCTTTCCATGGTGGGTCTTCCGACTTCCAGTCCAGCATTTCTCCATCTTGACTTCGCCGTAGATAGCACTCTGCGTACTTCCTCGAAGGTCAAGCTCCTGATAATTCAATGCAAAGCGCTCAACTTCGTGAAAGACATTGGTCCATAAAAACTCGTCCTCACCGATTGGGCAGTATTTCCCACCACCACATCTGTTAACACGCGTGGTACCAAGAGACTATATGGGAGAATCCAAAGGGTGTGATATGCGATGATGATAATTTGCTCTTTTCCCTGGGAATTTGCTGGGATAAATGAATTGACCAAACAGTAAACTCTCAGCAAGCGGCTTGTCGAGAGTTAGAGACAGCTTATCCGGGGGACAACTGTTCTCAATTGGTGATAGAGTTGGGATGCCGTATTCAACAATCAACTCTGTGCATCCCTTCGGATCTGTGAGTCCCTCTAGTCCCTCTAGAAATATTTGCGCATTGCATCCATGTGAGGTGCTTTCACCACCTTTAGCTCCTGCTAGGGTGAATATGTTGACAATAACCCACTGGTTTGCCTGGAGAGCCAGATCCAGTGGTGTGGGATTTTGGCCAGAAACTGGTGAGACCTCAGCGCCAGCATTTATGAGCAGCTTCACAATCTTAACTTGTCCATTGTTGGCAGCCCAGTGCAAGGGAGCCCATTTGACCCTGGTTTTGATTGACGGATTGGTGCCACACTTGAGTATTATTCTGACATACTCCAGTTCACCATTCGCCGCTGCTTCATAAAGTTCGCTTACTCCATTATGGGCTGTGGTGTTGGGATCGGCTCGAGCATCGAGGAGGATCCTAAATAATATTCATCGCAAGATCTGGCGCTGGCGCTGAACGCGGTATGGCGCTTGTCATGCTTGGATTCAAGAGCTGCACCAGTTTCCAGTAGAAGCCTCATCATTTTCTTGCTCCTCCGTCGAGTGGCTCGATGTAGCGAAGTCTGGCCCGCAGAGTCTTTTCAATCAACACTGATATTAGCTGCCAGGAGCAATTTCCACAACCTGTTCATGCCCGCGCTCTACCGCAATAAACAATGCGTATGCTCTAACAGTGCGATCATCACTTTTCGAGTCAATGTTGGCCTGGCTTATGACAAGCTGAGTACCTTTCTTGTCGCCTAGATATGCAGCGAGTAGCAACAGTATCCGGTCTCGGGCAACGTCAGGCTTATTTCCGTGGCCGTCAACTTAGCTTTGCTGCAAATAACCTCTGCAGCAGCGTCCCATCCCCTTTCAGTGACGAGCAAGAGCACCTGCTGTCCATGATGATGTCTCAAGTCGACACCTGCGCCATTATTCACAAGGAGCTCCGCTGCTTCCTCAAAGCCTCTTTCCATTGCGACTGCTAGAGCGGTACCAGTCTCATCCATTGCGTCAATGTTCGAGGTCTCTTTCACTAGCATGGCAGCAACTTTTGCAAGTCCCATCGAGGCTGCAAGATGCAAGGCTGTAACTTCAGGTATTCGACTCCCTTCGAACAGGTTCTCAAGACGCGTGATATCAGTCTCATTTGTCTCAGTCAGGGTTTGTGACATGTCCTCTGACATCGCTGTCATATTATCAAGTGAGGACCTTAATTGACTCCCTGTACCTTAGCCTAGCACCAAATGGTCAAGGGCGGATGATGCCTGCTCATTGGTAGAGGGGAATCCAGAGCGGATCTCAAGACTGTCTAACAGAGCAAGTAGCGACTTCCTTTTGCTGGGATGTGATAGCAGTTGACATAGTGCCTCTAGAATGGAAGGTTCTAACGCCTCTTCTGCATTTTGCCGCGCATGGTCCGCCATGTATTCAGCAGCATAACCTGCTAGGGGGAACTGTCGACCGATCTCCCCAATCGTGGCATCTTTGAGAACATCAAGCGCGAGGTGTGTAGCACAGCTCATTATGACGGTCGCATGAATGTCAGGAAAGGTGATAGCCAGAATGACCTCAAAGTATCTCTTTGCGGGTGTAGTGGACCAGGCTCATAACATTGGTTCTCTGATCCACGGTGACTAAGTCAGCACACAGGGTTGTTGTTCTGGAAATGTCCATTATGAGTTCATTATCCAGCTCTGTATCTCCAGGCCTGAATCGCAGTGGCATGTTGTAGCTCCTTGACAGAGAGAGAGAGAGAGAGGTAAATGCATAGCTCACTCATGCCAAGGTTTTCAGAGCAACACTTCTGCTATCAGCGTCTTGATCGGAATTCGTTGTATGACTTCGTCATATGTTCCCCTCAACGTCGTGGGGAGAGCTCGAAGCTCAGTAGGAACATGTCCAGTAAATAAAGCTGCCGCATCTGCCAAAGCCTCCCACGTGAAGTCGGGCAGGTAAAATTTCCGTAGCAACAGAAGTCAGCATCGAGGTATTCGTAGAATAAGAGAAGATGGTTAAAAGCAAGAGATCTATTACATGTCTTCCACAGTCTTTATAACTCCTTCCTCGATATCTTTCCGTATTACTGGGCCCCTTTTGGCCACCTGCGAAGATTTCGATTCTTGCGTCTATAAACAGCTCGATAACAAATCTAGGTGCCTAGATCTCAAATTGCCGAAAGTCATTAAGTTCTGCTTGCATGCTGCCCAGGAATCGAGATGTGACCATAATATGGCTCATACTTTGAAAACATTGGAGCTGTTCAATCAGGGACCATCGAATTTTCTTGCTGCATTCAGCCAGACCATCCGATGATGGGAAAGGTGCTTGTATACAACTCCAATGTGGTCTTCAAAACGTCCGCAATCTCTATGAGTGATAGCGAGTTTTTGTAATCAGAATGTCGCTCATAGGGCGCTTACAATGAGTCCGGAACAATATTTGGCTCTTTGATTAGTTGCTTTAGCAGACCTCCAAAGACATTGAGCAGGCTTTGATAAGATTTATCGTATGTAAAGTATACGACTGCGACGCCCACCTTGCTCTGGGTGGAACCTTCAGGGCGTTGACGGCGAAGGTGGTTAACAATGATCGAACTTCATCATATCAGTCGCTCCTACAACCTGAGTATAGGTGCAATACGTGCGGTCATACACAAGGACTGTCTTTCCCGCTCCGGCTACGCACAAGTGGTCAGCTTCTATAATTCCATGTATGGAGAGACCGTTGCGCATACGTATTGCCCAGCACCACAGCAGAGTGTGACGACCACTATCCCAACCTTGAAACTCAGCAGACGTCTAGGATCATTTGCCAGAGCCATCTTCCGCCCGGTCGGTTATGGTTTGGTGAACTTGGGACATCCGGGAAGGGGAAAGCCAAAGCTAGAAGTACTACTTTCTGCTTCTTGTTCCAGCCTTAGGTGTATTGGAACCGTACGTTAAACTTGGAATATACTGCTATGGCTCGACCTTCCTGCTGCATTCTATGCAGCTGCTCGAGGATCATACTCTTGAGCAGGAAGACAATATGTCAGTCAAAGCAGACAGATACCGGATATTTGAGGAAATACTTGACAAGTGGCATCTGCATCAAACAGACTGTTTGCTGAGGAGTGGGGCCCACTGTTGGCCATCATGCAACAATGTGTTAACATACTGCTGCAAGCGATTGATACGTTCAGGGAGCAAGTAGACTTCCGACTTGGTGAAAGACCTGTTCACTGCCGTCCATATGACTTGGAAACGGTACTCTGGTATGGCCTTCCCTGTGAAGACAGCTGTGACCTGGCGAGGTCGTTGTATGCTTGATCAAATTGTTGCATATCGTCTCCCTTGTCTTCAAGCCATTTCCCCTCAGAACTTGTATTCCAGGCTCTATCGGAGAGTCGCTTCGCACGAGGTGCCTTGCGAGAGAACGGGCTTATTCAGCCAGTAACTTTCTCTCTGTTGCTAACGTTTTTGGTATTCTCTGCGAAGCTGATCAGGGGATTTGGTAGAAGAGTTGCAACTGCAGAGCTTTGCGTCCACAGCATATCATATCAGAAGCAACGTGAACGACGAACATGAAGGATGGCATTTTACAGAGATACTTGAGGTTGACTGAGTCCGTATACTCGGCATAGATATTGTAGAACCAGTTGACAATGCCACAGCAGCGCGGAGCTGGATGGGCGGCTAGAGACACGCTGAGGGTGGGTGGTCCAAAGATCTAGGTGGAAAAGCATCCGTACAGCATAAGAGTTGAAAAGAGTGCATTAGCAGGAGAGCGATCCTTGGTCAACATAATGTATCTCAAGCCCCGAAATCAAGCTCAACTTTCCAGCTCACATCCTTTTCCGATAGCTGTGTATTGATAGTAGCCCAAGCCAAATTACAGCTTTTGACAGACTTTTGAGATTTTAGATAGGGCTGAGTATATTCTTGTTGGCCATGAGAGTTTCTATGAGGAGGCCGTGTCAGACGATGTTGTGACCATACTGAATTGGATGTGTTCTCACCTGTATACAAAGCATGTGCAGCGTATTTACCCAGTTTCAGTCGACCCCTAAGCCGAGATCTAGGCAAACCGCTGGTCGGTCAGTCGGGTTGAGATCCAGTCAGGGTCGACTGGATACGGGGACTCGGCGCGACAGCGGTGGCGCTAAAAGGCAGCCCGAAGTCCTAGATCTTCGTAAGACTAGATAGGTCTAGTTTGTGTAGGGCGGGCCTAGCTGGCTGTCGAAGTCTCTAGGACTATAGCTCCTCGTCTGAGCTGTCGTCCCAAAGGTACTGCTTCTCGAAAGACGGCCTTAGGCTCGGATCTGTTGGTCGCCGGCGACATACCATTTCCTTCAAGGATGGTTGCCAATGATCCCACATGACAATGAACCACAAGTAACCCTCATAATAGGTATGGATCCAAGGGTATTCAGCGTCTTGGTTGTGAATGCGTAGGTAGGTGTGCTCGATATGCTCCCAGATCCTCCGGTCCAGAGCGTCACGCTCTTCAGATCGGCCATGGTTGATAGCATGGACAGAGTCGGGTTTTGCATCCGGGTATTGAGGAGCGGGGACCATCTCTTCTCTTCCAATGCTTTGCGTAAGTTTGGACATCTCGCATAAGTGGTAGAGTTGTTTCAATGTCATGGCCTCGAGTCTGGATTGCCATTCGACAGCATCTATTCTCATCATGCCCCAGAGCTGATAGTAGCATCGAATGAAGCGTAGGCGTTCGGTCCGTGTCAGGTGCGACGGATGTTTGCGCGCCCCTGCCCCATAGTATTCTTCGACCGCAAAATCACCGGCTTTCGAAAGCTATTAGCACCACAGGTCTCTTCCCCAGACTTGTCACAGAACATACTTCGGACGCGGCGGACGATTTCTCTTTCGAATTGGAGGATGGCCTTTTCTACCACACACGCATTCCGCACCATGCAAACGACGTCTCCGGGAGACAGTTTCCAACACTCCATGGCAGGTCCCCCTTGATCGGCACGGAAGCGACGCGCATAGCGCTCGCAAGGGATGCTTCTCGGCGCGACCTGATGATAGATTCGAGTCACGTTTGTCATCCAAACATATCTGAATTGATGACAAGTTGCTGCCACCGCAAACACATCGGACAATGAAGGAAGCAGGCAAAAGATTTCTGTGGTTAGCTCTGCAGGTAGTGCTTGCATGGTGGTAGCCTGTGCAGCCAGTTGACGTTCACGGAGGCGTGGCCTCTGATGGAGAAGGAGATTTGGAGGATGAATGATTAAGACTCGCAGAACACGATCCCGAGCGAGTTGGACTTTGTGATTTGTGAGTGCTGTCAGTCTGCGCTCGACCCGAAGACTGTAGTAAATTCATAGTAATCATTCAAGATACAAATTGGCAGATTCTACATATAGGGACCGTGAGTCATCGTACCTTAAGGGGGCCGAAATGATCCCTGAAGCGAACAACTCAATCAACAACAGCATACTCTGTAGCTTCGTACAAACACCACAATCCATGCTGGCCTGTAAACTTGGGCCGAGTTGATCAAGTCTAGAGTTCATGTTTTTGGATGTGTTGCTCATGAACGCCCAGCTCTAGCGAAGTTTAGGTACGTAGTCATCCTAATTGTACCCACGTCACGCGTCACGCGTCCTCGACCCATCAACTCCCCCGGCACCACCCAAAACCATCCAAGCTCAAACCCCACAACAACGCCAACGACGTCCAACAATCGCTAAAACCATGGCACCACCCCGCCCACCCCGCGGCCCGACCGCCCTCCCACCCTACGAGCCCCCCGCGCACCCACTCACGCCCGCAGCCCAACGCACGCTCCAAGCGCTCCCGCAAACGCACCCACTTACGCGCCTCAAACGGCACCTCGATGTCGCCAGCACCAGTCTCACGGAACTCGCCGGCGAGGTCAACGACCGCTACTGGCAGCGGGCGGACTACGTGCGGCGACGGAAAGCGCGGCGGGCGGGGCAGGGGCAGGGGGACGAGGGGGCGGAAGCGGAGAGGGAGTTGGAATTGGAGCGGATGCGGGGGGAGGTGGAGGGGATGACGGCGAAGATGGAGGAGAGTGTGCGCGGGGTGCTGGATACGAAGGCGAGGGTCGAGGGGACGGAGAGCGCGTTGGTCGAGGTCGCGGCGAATGTGGTGGCTGGGAATGGGACGGCGGCGGCGGGGGTGGGGGGGACGCAGAGTACGCTTGGGGCGAGTCAGTTTCGGCAGGGTGGGAAGGGGAGACGGGGTGGGAGGGGCCGTGTTGTGGATGATGAGGAGGAGGAAGAGGGGAGTGAGTTTGAGGAAGAGCCGTCGACGCAGGGAGAGAATGGGCAGGAGAATGTCGGACCGTCGCAGTTGTTGCGGAAGAAGATGGAGGAGCACACGGTGCGGTATGATGGGCTGCCGTTACGGACCCGGTACGTGTCCCCCCTCTTCTACGTTTTATAGTATGGAGCCGAAAACTAACCGTCCCCTCCTCGGTCCCACGCACAGCTACGCGACCAACAATACCTACATCGGCTTCAAGCGGATCGTGCACGACGCCCTGCACCCCGGCGACGACGCGCCGCCGCTGGCCAACCCGTCGACCTGGTTCCCCACCGACGCGGCCCTGCTCCCATCCACCAACACGCGCAGCCGTGCCCGCGCCGACGGAGACGGAGACGACGACGACGACGACCTGGCCATCGCCAGCGAGCGCATCAGCATCAAATGCCCCCTCACCCTCCTCCCATACAAAGACCCCGTCACCAGCTCCAAGTGCCCGCACAGCTTCGAAAAGGCCGCCATCCTCGACATGATTGCGCGGAGCGCGGGCCGTCTTGGTGGCGAGAAGGCCGTTAAGTGTCCCGTCTGCGAGATGGTGCGTAGTATCTTTTCCCTATCGCTCGCTCCTCACTAGATACCTACATGCCCCCTTTCCTGTCCCTTCCCTCCGCACCACATTGCCCCTCCCCCTCCCCACCTACCTCGTACAGCAAGAAAGCCCAGAAATATAGCGATCGATCGCTAACCGACGACCCCCACCAACGACCAGATGCTGACCCCCTCAACCCTACACCCGGACCCCATCCTGCTGCGCAAAGTAAGCCGCATCCGAGCCGCCGAAGCGCGCGCCGCCGACGAAACGACCTACTCGTCCGACCACGACGGCGACAGCCGCGCGACGCGTCCCGGAGAGGAGGAGATTGTCGACGACGGCGATGATGGCGATGGCGATGAGGGTGGGAAGGGATCGGCGAGAGCGCGCAGTTTGGCGCCGAGAGTCAAGGCTGAGAGGATGGGGAGTGTGGTGCCGGGGTCGATGCTGGGAGGTAACGAGGGAGGTGGGGGCGGAGGTGAAGGGGGAAGGGGAGGGGGTAGTACAGGGACAGGGACGGGAGAGTTGGTGGGGACGCAGACGGTTACGGCGCAGGGGGCGGTCGTTGTTGATCTGGGGGAGGGGGATGGAGAGGAGGGGTTTACGGATGAAGATGAGGGGGAGGAGGAAGAGCCGTACGTGGATGAAGTTTAGGAGTGCACGGCGGAGGGTGGGGGGAACAGGAAGTCGGTTGGCTCGAGCATTGTTGCTGAATTACGCGCATCTACCTGCTGAATCTGCGGTGCCGAGACAGTTACTATCACGCCGTCGGAAGTCCGTTCCGCTCATCGTGGGCATTCGGACGAGGACGAGTACGGCGATCGCGACGGGCGATGGAGAATGTGGATGGCGAGATGACTATGCTAGGTTCGGACCGGATTGGATTGCGGAGGTCTTGCCTTGTCCTGCCTATCTGAGTATCGATACTTTGTATTTGATATGATATAATACGGTGATAAGAAGATTTTATACTGCGGTCGACAAAATGCATCCTACGCCAAGACGAAGAGACACGACGTCTAAACTAATCCAAACGTTGGGAGTTCACGCCAACTGAAACAATCTGTCAAAGGCCATTCATTTGGTGAGGAAACCGAGGTAGTCGGCCACGATGAGCGTCACCATCCTATGAGATCATCCAAGGCGCGTCAGCAAGAGCCAGTGCAAACCAATAAACGAGAGGAGGAAAGTTCACCGGCCGAACAAGGGGAGAGGGAAGGAATAGCAAGAAGAAAAGGAAACCTACGCATGCGGCGCAATCCGAACATAATACGTCCCGAAGCCACGATAGAACCTCAACAAGCCCTCATCGGCCGCGACCCTGCGGAAACAATCGACCATGCTCTTATACGGCAACTTGCCGTCAGGGCCCCGCTGCTGTTTCTGCAACCGCGTCTTGACGAAATCGAAGGGCAGCGACAGGAAACTGGCGAAGAAGCCGGCGACGGCGGAGGCGGTCATGGTCTGCGTAAAGGGGGACCACTGCGTGCGGGCTTTCAACTGAGCCTTTGTTTCAGAGAAGAAAGCCAGCTGGCCGAAATTCAGCGCCATGGCGCGCACGACGGTCGGAAAGGCGCCGCCCCAGAGAGCGGAGATGCCCTCGGACTTGGAAATGTGGGTCAGGGCGTGGAAGACGGAGCGGTAATTGGCGCGGGCGGCTTTCGGCTTGAGGCCGTCGGACTGCATGCGGATGAGGGCGAGGTCGGCCGGGTTGCCGATCATGGCGGCCAGGCCGCCGGCGGAGAGGCCGGCCAAGGCGCGTTCCTTGAAGCCGACGCCCTGGCCGTTGGCCTTGGCGCGTGTCGTCAGTTGTTCCATGAAGGTGTCGAAGAAGCCGAGGCGGGCGGTCGTGTAGACGGCTTGGCGGAGGAGGCCGGCGGACAGGCCGGTGTAGAGGTCCATGAAGCGGCCACTGGCGATGATCTCCCGCGTCACCTGTATGGGGCCGGGGCGGGGACCGGTCTTGGCGCCCTCGCCGGCCAGTTGGAGGCGGACTTTGACCATGTCGATGGGTTGGATGACGGTCGTGGCCGTCATGCCGCCCAGACCGCCGTTGATGAAGGGGAGGGCGGCGCGCATCCAGGGTTTTTGGAGAAGGTCGTTCTTGGCCGCCTTGGTTTCGTTTGCGGCTTGTTTTGTTGCCTCGACGGCTTGTTGGGAGGTAGAGGGAGACGTCGACATGGTGAGTGAGGGTGGTGGGGGCTAAAGTTGAGGTCGGGATCGAGGTGGTATCGTGGCGGAGGAGGTGACACGGCCTCCGTGGAAGGGATCGGTAAGACCAGTGGAGTCGGCAACAGGGACGAGGACGTGAGCGAGATGAAGTCAGGTATCCAATGGGTACGCTTCTAATAAGAGTCATCAGTACATCTGCAAGCGTACAGGAAACAATGATTTTCTTTTCCAACTGCTGTGCAACGGGTCGAGTACCTAGGGTCCAATTGAGAAGTCAAGGTGACCATGCCAGTGCGTCAATGGAACGGACCGGGTGGGAGGAAGGTAATGCCTCACTCAACCAATGCCTCATGCCCATCACGGCAGCAACAAATATAGAAGCAGAGAACATGCAGCAGGAAAGAAAGGTATAGACAGCCTACCTATCGTCCAGTAATTGTAAACCCCAAAAGTCGCACGCAATCAGCCTGCCTATAGTAATCGTCCAGTCCGATCTCTAACTTATGCTTATACGCACGCAATGGTGATAATAATCTGCATGGTGAGCTCCCGGCTAGGTGAGAAAGGAAGTTGCACAGAGGTAGGGTATAAAGATCTCTCTGTACTCTCTGGACTCGTACCCGTGCCCGCAGTCACAGAGTAGCAGCCCGAAAACGAAGAGGCTCATTCGTCGCCCGTTGCCCGTTTCTTGTGCTTCGCGGGGCATGGGTGCGGGGAACAGAACTTGTCTTGTTTGGGTAAGTTTAAAATGTTACCCGAACCACGTAAGTTAAGGTACCTTACCTAAGGATCACTTGAAGGTACAAGTCGAGCTAATACGATAATGGATCAGGTCCGGAAGCTGCCGATATTGTCTTCCTTCCCGGTAAGGTAAGGTATGTACGGTAGGGACATCGACGAAGTCCAGAGAGTCAGCCGCAGATCAATTAGGCTACCGGGTTATCCTGCATGGTAGGATCTCAGGGGAGGAGTGTGTTTGGCAAATGGACCCTTCCTTACCCCTAGTTAGCACTGAGAGACTGGTCGAAGTTGAAGCAAGACGGAGGCGACAGACTTTGCGACATGATATTGACCTTGACCTCGACCTCTCCCCGGGCCTGTCAGCAGATAACTCCATCTATATACCCTACCCGTCTACCCATACCCATATCTCCAATCAAAAATACCCGGGAAACAACCACCCCAACTTCCCCACCACCTCCCCCCCCCTCCCCCGCCCCGCCGTCATGCCCGTTGCGAACCTCGTCTGCCCCTCCAAATGCCTGGCCAGCACCAGATCCGCATGCTCCTCCTTACTCAGCTCGTCCAGCACCGCCCCGACCACGCGCCGCGCGTTGCCGGCGTTGGCCTTCATGTGGCCCATGACCATATCGACGCTGACGGATTCGCTCGTCGAGTGCCAGCAGTCGTAGTCGGTCGACATGCAGATCATTTGGTAGGCGATCTCGGCCTCGCGCGCGAGCTTGGCTTCGGGCAGGGCCGACATGTTGATGACGCTGCCGCCCCAGCTGCGGTAGAGGTTGCTCTCTGCGCGCGTGCTGAATTGTGGTCCTTCTGTGTTGGTTCGGTGAGTTAGTCTGACGCTGTCGATGCGCTTGTGGTGACCTCCGATTCGTGATGTGGGGATACGATATGACAGGCTTTGTTGACGTACCCATGCATATCAACGTCCCCCGATCATGCAACCGCACCCCCTCCCCCTCAAGACTATGCCCGCACCCCCTCACCACCTCCGCCAGCCGCTCATCGAACGGATCCGCAAACCCCACATGCCCAACGACGCCTCCCTCGAAGAACGTCCACGGCCGGACGCCCTTCGTTCGATCGATAATCTGATCCGGCACGACGAAGTCCCGCGGCCGGATCTCCTCTTGCAGGCTGCCGACGGCGGAGAAGGCGATGACGGTGCGGACGCCGAGCGAGCGGAGGGCGGCGATGTTGGCGCGCGAGGGGACTTCGTGCGGGGCCAGTTCGTGGTGGAGGCCGTGGCGCGAGAGGAAGGCGACTGGGGTAGGCTGGCCGGTGGTAGGGGAGGGGTGGTGCAGGATGGAGATGGGCGAGGAGGGGGCGCCCCAGGGGGTCGTGGGTTGGAGGGCTGCGATGGGGGTGAAGTTTGCGAGGGCTTGGAGGCCTGTGCCGCCTATGACGGCGATACGGACGGGGTCTAGAAGGGGTTGGAGGTGCGTGTCAGTGGACGAGTTTAGAGTTCGTCTCTTGCGTTGTGATTGAAGATGCTTGGGGAGGTGGGGAAGAGGGCTTAAGGTCTCAGGGATGCGATTGGGTTTTCCTCACCGTCGTATTTGGTTGGAAGGTCTGCCATCTTCCTATAGAAGCCTGTAAGAGAGCTCGACCGCTTCAATGCACGACTGGATATCGTACAGAGATTGCGCATGTACCTGATCCCAAAGATGGGTGGATACAGATCTATTTAACGGGATCGCTTAATATGAGCCCTTATCTTATCAGGGCGAAAGTATCCGCTCGGGAAGAGCCGAAGTTCAGCCCTATGAGAAGGGTGACTACCTCTTGATAACGGTGCAAAAGGCGGACCAATATACCCTCAAAATGATACGCAACACATTTGATTGCCACCCAGCTGAAGCTCCCAGAGACGGGCAGACAATTGTTATCACAAGTATCCCGATCGCCCTAATCAAAGACAACCTTCTTCCCCTGAAACGCCACATTCCTCTTCAGCTCCTTCGCCTTCTTCGCCGCCTCCCATGACGGATGCAACGGAGCCTCATCCTTCCCACTTTTCATTCGAGACGCCACGGGATCACTATTCGCCCCACTGCCGCGGCCTTCGCTCCTTAACCCATAATTGCGTTCCGGTCCTCTATCATGACCTCCTCCTCTCCCCCGTCCTCCCCTTTCCCGTCCTCCAGCGCCCTTCCTGGGGTCCCAGCCCTCGTCCCTCGCGTTGCGCTTTAGATGGTTCGCCTTCTTTCCAAACTTCTTCTCCCAAAGCAGTCTCCTGGCCTGTTGACCCATTCTATTCTTCCGCGCATTGCTTTCGACCGTCTCGTCACCCTCTGCGGACTCGGACCCAGACCAGTAACCGCCCATCAGAGAAGGTATGAAAGTAGAGGTTGAGGCGGTTGGCGGTACGACTGGTTTGCGTATCTTGGGAGGTGGTGAATTCGATGAGGCTGAGATTGACGGAGACCGGGATGTGGCACCTTCGGCGGGTTGTGGGTAATTTATGTCCGTGAAATTGTTCCGATGAGTTAGGGAAGTTATGTCGTCCTCAGAGTCGCTGTCAGATGAGCCAGCAAGCCTTGCGTCATACATTGAAAAGTCCAGTTCTTGGTCATCGTCAGCGGCGATTACTACCTGTTGATCGTCGGAGAATCCAGTCCACTCCGGACTTAGAGATATGCTCGCGCCACGTCCCAAGTCCGATCTCGTCTTTCCATCCAAAACCACCCGCGGTTCCCTGGGGACTTCTGATCTGTCATTCCCTGACATAAGAGATCCTCTCTTGTTATTTGATCTAGCTGCAGGTTCGGTGTCGCCCAGCCCCAGAACCGCCCGGATCCTAAACAATATCTCCGTCATGGCAGTCTTGACCGGATTAGAGTTGTACAAACGCGCCGTGACATTAACAGTCGCAACATTGCCGAGATGACTGGCATCCTTATGACCAGCTGTAATACGAGGCGGGAAAGCGGGCGCTGAGGCAATTGACTTTGTCTTGAGAAGCGTCTTGTGAAGGTGTGTCTCTGCCACCACAGATAAATCAAGGGCCTACAGCCTGTTAGCATTGCCCACTGCGTCGATAGATGCCACCCACCTTCAATGCAGCGACTTCAGCTTCCAGGCGTGCTGATTCCGCCCCGTCCTTCTTCTCTTTCGTAGCCTTCTGGCGCCTGCCCAGTTTCTGGCGCTCGAAGCCCCTTGCGACTTTCAGCGCTCGGTATAGGGTTTTTGTCGCGTGTTCGATCTCGTCCTCGAGCTGGCTTCTCTGCTGGTTAACGGCTCGAGAGGGAAATTCTCCGTCACGGTGGTCGGAGTCGAGTTTCCTTCGCTTCGACATGTGTTTTACACCCTTCTGCGAAGAGACTGCTTCATCGGTAGGCTGAGCCTGACGATAAGTAGACTTTGGAGCCATATTCTTGGCGATGAGGGTGTACTCATAGGCACGAATGGAGGGATATGCTGGGATGGTAAGTTGTATTAGGCTCCGGCAGCTAGATAAGTCCTCAAACTTATATGTCCAGTTCGTAAAGCCGCGTTAGGTCATAGTGGAGGTAGACTGTGAGCTCTAGGCGAACTTGCAAGCTACAGGTACAGGCGGAAGGTTTGATAACTTCAACACTCACAATCTAGCTCCACCTTTCCATGTGAAACTCGTCAAAACTCACTTCATAAGTGAGAAGGGTATACTCTCAGGAGATAGTGAAGATTTATAAACCACATGGTTGGTCTCTCTGTTGTTTTGGTGTCTGTTGCTGACAAGGTAATCTACAAGTCTAATACTCCAATCTTCAAACGCCAAGACCTACCAAATATCGGCAGAAACAGCCCCTACTGTACAGCATAACCATACATTCAAACAGCATTCCCTCCCCTAGACTTACCCCTGCCCTCAACCCCCCTCACGCTCGTGCTCGCACTCCCAGGTCCAGCCTCACCCCACCCTCTATCGTTACCCGTCTCCCGAATCTCACCTCTACCCCGACCCCTACCTCCCCGCCCCCTCTTTCCCTTCGGACCACCTCCTCTGCGTGCTCGGCCGTCTCCCTCCGCACCATTCCTCGTCGCCGCCGCCTGTTCCTCTTCCAGCCTGACCTTTCGACTCTCCTCATCCCACCACTCCTGGAACTCCTGCTCCTGCTGAATCTCCTGTAGACTGCGCTTCGCAACCGCTTCCTTGATGATATCCTTTTCCGTCTGTTGCTGCGAGAGAATGTCGGCCATGGAGAGCTGGAGGGAGGGTTCGGCTGGAGTTACGGGGACGTTGTGCCGAATAGATTTGATGGTGGGTGGCGACAGTGTGGAACTAGATGTTGGAATTGGATGGAATGGCTGTGGTCGTGATGGTGATCGTGGGTGGCGGGATGGTTGGGGACTCGGGCGTGGTGGTCCGGCGTGGGCTTGTGGTGATGATAATGGGATTGCGCGGTCGGGCGTCGGCATGTTGGGAGATGATGACTGCGAGTTGTTGAGGGCCGCTCTTCTTGTTGATGATGACCCGCCGGGTACCGTTTGTTGAAGGGTTAAGGGAGGAATGGTGGAGTTGCGGGGTATAGACGACTGCTGATTCGCATGTGACTGTTGCTCAGTCCCAAGAACGTCCTTCAGCGAGACTTTTGGTCCTGTAGAGGCACCTTGCCAGGGAGACTTGGGTACCGGCCTTGCTGCTGCGATCGTTGGGGTGGATGGAGATCTTGATGCAGTATACGACGCCACTTGCTGCTGGTGCTCCACTTGAGAATCGTTCTGTTGCTGATGCTGTTTTTTGCGCTCTCGCTGTGATACTCTTCCCGTAAACGCGCCGGCAACTCTCTCCTCTTTGCTCGTTTGCGCCAAGCCCAGGGAGATATTCGACGGTTGAGTCGAGGCTGCTTGAGCCATGATATCCCTCATATCTAGCTTTGAAGAGGACAGCCCCGACAGTCCCCATGGCTTGCTATTTGTGGCGGTAGGTTCGCTCAAGCCTGGTCCAGGTATAGCAGCTCCTGGCGCTTCCGTAGAATCGGCTATAGATGGATGCTCTGGCCTGGTTATCAATGCTGGGCTCGAGGACGCCGTAGCCTCAAAGTCAATGTTTTTGGCTTTGGCATCGGACCTCAAGCTGGTCTTAGAAGTCTCTGACGGACTAACACTGCCATGAAATGGTGTTGATACGCGCGATTCTCCGTGACTGTCTGGTCTCAAGTTCGCGCGATCCGTGCGACCCGCATTGCTCTGGTCATTTTCGTCCTCCATGTCAAACATGAGGTCAGTGGCGGAAGTTCTGGCCTTCAACACAGGACTCGCCGTAGTAATCCTCGCTTTCTTGAACGATTTGCTATTAGCCTTTTCATCAGATGGCGAGGATGCCGAATCGTCAAAGCTGCCGCCTTTGCCTTTTACTGTATTCAAAAATCGACTCTCGTCCTCGTGCAAGTGCGAACGCAGGGCCAAAGAGTCAATCTTTGCACGTCGTCTCCTTTCCATAAGTTCCGGCAGTTCTGGGTACTTCTCCAAAAGTTCCATTTCAGCTTTACCGCTTTTCGCAAAAGGAAGGCAAGCTCGCTGATTGTCCCGAACTACATCACCAAGCTCAACAAGAAGATCTTCATCGAGATCGTCGAGTAAGCTGATACGTGAGCGATGCATTCCTACCACAGCGCCGGTCTGTACTCACTGGTTCTCAAGCATTCCTTCAAGGTTGAGGCACATGTACTCCAAGGCAGCCCCCTTGAACTCTGTGACCGAACACGGTGCCACGGCGTTCAGCAGTTGGCACACGTTGCGGTTCGTAACTTGGCATCCGTCAGCTCGGACGCACCGACCATTGCTGCCCAACTCACTTACCAAAGCGACCAAGCATCTTCTGGCAAACCTGTGAAAGGCGATCCAACATCAACTCATTTGCCACAAACATCACCTCGATTATCAGGTCGAGAAACTCTTCCAAGTCAGCAGTTACGACTTCATCAAAAAGCTCTTCTCCGGTGTCAGCGTAGATGTGTCGAAGAACGAGACTGAAAATGGCAGGGTTCACGTGCTTCAGGTCAACCTTGACGGCTTCGAAGGGATCGTTGAGTGATTCCCTCCTATCCCGAAGCCATCGTCCGGCGGCGCGTCCATTGAATAGACCTTCGAAGAAAGGGCACCTCTGACAGACAAGAGCACTGTGCACTCGTACGTTTCTACCTTCGAGCTCAATATCCAGATCGCCGTCTTCAAAGTACCCCAGGTCGGCAACCGCACGCTCCATATCGGCATGCATACATTTCGTAGGCTCCGCCATGACCCTTACTGCGGGCTCAAGACTGCTCAAGTTCAGAACAGAAGCCATTTTCATGAGCTCTGTCCGTATCTGCCTGTATCGATGTGCTGACTTTGGTGCGTGCCGAGTATGGTGCCACACGTCTACCACAGTGTCTGAATAAATGTAAAGCACTAGATCGAGGATTGATAAGAAATCAAAGTCTTGAAACATGATGAGAGTTTGCCCGTCTTTATCATATTCCATGGTGAAAACGTCAGGTATAGAGTAGAAGTACGTCTGTCGAAAGCTTGCAAGCGCCTTTCTGAAGACCTTGCTCCTTCCTGCCAGCATGAACCCGTGAATGGGAATGAGTACGTCAGATCGAGTCGTCCCCATTCGGATATCGTATGACATATTTTTCAGGGAGTCTCCGTCTGTAAGAATTTTACGTACATCTGCTTCTATATCAGCTGATGTCAATACTGCTCTTCTAATGGTTGCCGGATCATTCCTTGCTGTGAGAGGTGTCCAGAACCGAAGTTGTGGAAACTCTGTCTCTGAATTCTCATCTTCTGGTTGGAGTCCACGAATGGGAAGCAGATCGTACAAGTCCATCCACAACGTATGGCCCTCGACATTGATTTGGCTCTTAGTGATGTCACAATCCATCCGAACGGCAGCATGAGCTCCAAATGTGTTACTTCTGACCGCAATGATTCTCGTCAGACTTGGTACTCTTGAGAATTTGTAATCCTTCGGCTTGTAGTCGAAGGAGCCAGCTGCACTAGTGTCCCGTATTTTCGCGCGCTTTACGCGCCTCCAAACCGAGCCTGACTCTGTGCATATGATGACCGATCCATCTTGACTCACATCGACGTCTCTGACAGCCATGGGACCCTTTCTCAACGACCACACTCGCTGAGGCTGTGACAAGGCGTTCCGTATTTTCGTCGGGTTCGTAGTCGACGCGGACGTGGAGGTAACCTCCATTTTCTGCCCAGCAACGACCATGAAGACATCGCCCATTCTTGACATGGCACAAATCGTGTCGCCACCGGATGTAATCTTCGTGATGTGATTTGATACACTGTCATACCTGGTTGTAAATGTGCTGTTCTTGAGAAAGTAGTTGGTGAAGCCTTCTAACGGGAAAGACACCTTTGTGTAGCCATAATTTGCGAAGACCCACACATCGTGGTTATCGAGCAGGCAGATGGTAGCTCGATCGATAGCAGACACCATAAGGATACTGGAGTGGAACAGGGAAGCGGCGACTTTCCGGGGTATGACCTGGGTCTCGAGGGATCGAGCATCAGAATCCACGAGCCCAAGTTGGCCTTCATTCTTCCCAAAGGTATATAGCGAACTAGCCGTATTGACGACCGAGTGAATCCTCGAAGCCGCGACTCCCACCACCGTCTCCCTTTTCAGAGGTCCGAAGACTTGACGTGGCAGAGTCTGTACTGGTTCATCACCTTTTCCTCCAGCTTTGGGTAGCACATATCCAAGTTGCCCATTGGTGTTGGAACCCCATGTGAAGACTTCACCTTCGTCTGTAATAACGACCGTGTGGTTCTGGCCGAGTCCTACATTCACAACTTTCTTCCCCGCGAGTCCTCCACCTTCTATACAGACAAAGTTGAACGTCGTGATCTCATCCCCAGTTCCAAGACGACCGCCAGGCCCAAATCCGCAGATGTAGAGATTCGCAGCGGGGTCGGTGGTCAAAACGGCAGTATGAAACTTTGACATGCACACATCCTGAACGCTGAGTGGCCGGTATTTGATCAACGATGGCAGGTCTTCTGTCTTCAGAGATTGGATCGATTGCAAGTGCGACTCTCCGACATCTTCACTGTGTCTGGGCGACTTTCCAGACGTGCGCGAAAGCTGCTCATGGTAGAATCGATGTAAAAGGTGGTCAGGTCGCTTCAGGCCAACGCGTTCAGCATACTGCCGATCGTCTTCGTCGCCAAAGCCTAAAGAGAAGTTCTTATTGCTCCCGAATGTGAAGAGCTCGTCACCGTTGAGACACACCCTTGGCTTTACGACATGCTTTTGATGCTCGGTGCCATCCTCGCTGGCAGAGTACTCCAAGGGCCCATCGTCATCCTCTTGATCTGCGCTGGCCGACAGCGTCGGCGGACCCTGGCCATGCCCCAGACTCCTGCTGGTGATTGTCGCCCCGAAAAGATCGAATGGACTGTTGCCTTCCTTGTCCTTGATCTTGATCAATCCACCAGCACCCGGAACAGTCCCACTATTCCTATGTGCAAAGGCATCCCTGAGATCTCTCTTCATCAAGGCACGAGCGACGGTAATATTTCCAAAGTAAAGAGCCTGGAGTTGCGTCTTAGATTGCCTCCATGTCCAGGAATGCAGTCCCTACTCACCCTGTGCAAAGCGGTCCAGCCGCTTTCGGCATCTTGGACGTACAGATCCAGTAACGGAACCTCCAGCAGGGCAAAAGCAAACAAACTCGCACTCGGAGAAGTCGAAGAGGCAGCATGGTGAAGAATCGTCATGCCTTGGGCGTCTGTGGAGTTGATGTCGGCGCGACTTAAGCTTATATTTGCAAAAGCCTTCTGGCTCTTGCCTCCGGACCCTTGTCCAGCCAGCGTCCATCCTGAGACTTTGCGATGCTTTGGGGTCAATTTTGGCGATGATGCCAAAGCTGTGACAGGACTACCTATCGGGATTCCCGCATTCCCTCCCGTCCCACCAATATTGCCTTTTTGCGCGTACGACCGAGCACTGTGGCTCGCGTTTGCCAGCAACTGCCGAAAGCTTTCGACGTCATCTTCGAGGTAGAATCTCCAGAGGTGGCTACTCATGTGCCGCGCAGAGGGGATGGACTACCCTCTCGTCCGCTCCAGAACCGCACCTCGCTGTAACCACAAAGGATCACGGTGTGTTTAAAGGCGCTGACTGGTAGACGAAAGGATCGCGGTACGGAGGAAGGAGCTAGTGTGTCCAGAACAACGACTTGTGCTGATTGGAGGTGAAGCTGATTTGACTGAAAAGGGTTCGGTCCGAATGGCTTATTGTCGTCGATGCGTGCTACCAAAGTGCGCTGCTCTTCAAAGGGTAATCTATGCTATGCGTAAGGTTGTTGCAAGTTTCCGTGCAAGTAACGAAGTGGAGAAGGAAGACAGAAAGAAGAAGCACAAAAGCTGATATTAGGAGGAATGTGGGTATCAATAATGCAGTCGCAGTCTTACAGTATTTCGCCAAGACAAACCGACGGCATCATGGAGATCAAGATCAGATAATCGCCAGCCAATCGGTGCCACACGCACATCCTCCACGCCTTACCTAATACCTTACATAATCACCGCGCTTAACAGAACACAAGAGGACTGCAAGTTTATTACAGTAGTAATCCTGGCTTTGATCTTTCTCATTTTTCTCATTATTATGTTCCTGCCCCTGGATGTGCAGAGTGCAGTCTCGCGCCAGCTGCCGACTGATAGCAAACCTTCTCCATCCATAATATACCTTAATCTTCCCATCCCGCAATCTGCAGTCCTGGAAGCCTTTCCTTCACTATAGCTGCCGGGCTGGTGCCTACATGACACAAGGGACAAACGCACCCATGGCTATACTCCTACTGCAATACTAGTAGTTGTAGTCAATCGCCTATAGTGTGGTCGAGGACTTCATGCCGGAGCGAGAAAAGTAGGAAAGTCCTTCCTTCCTTCCGCAGGTCTTATCGCCTTAGGCGGATTTGCAGCTCCTACCCCCCCTGGTTTTTCCGGAGAGGTTCTGCATCGAATAAGTGGCTGTTGTCGCCTTGTGTACCTAGGTAGTGTATTGCCAGCAAAACGTTGCGGCTGCCGAAGCCTGATCACAGCAGTGCCGGGGTGGCACCAAGGCTTCTTCCCAACACTAACTTATTACTGCCGAAGCTTCGCATTATCCACCCTCATCCCTCATCCCTCATCCTCATCCCCCTTCCCCATCACTAGTCACTTTCGTAGGCTGCAACAGCTCGAGGTCGAACTAGTCCAGGAGCAGAAAGTACTTGAACTGTACAGTGACAGCTGCTTGACACCGTAGAAGGAAAACTCTCTGGATGACTGACTGCTGTTTAAGGCTGTCTCCGCTGAGTCGGAACGGCTCTGATCCCAACAAAGTATAACAATACCTAATAAGTCTCCCCATAAGACACCAACCCTCTGCCATCGATCTTGTATAAATGCGGCTGTTGATGCGGCCCTGGGCACATGGGATAAGGCTGGCTACATGATAAGGAAGCATGCCATTAATATTATACAGAAATCATAATAGAGAATCCAGAATACAATACAGCCGCTCCATTGCTCTCTCTTGTTTGGTCCCCGGTGGAGAGTTCTTATCGTCTAGGGACCATAGTATTACTCTGTACCCTACCCTAGATAAGGGAGTAATCGGGAGAGGCACCTGTTGTACTGTAATAATAAATCCCCACATCTACCTTGCATCTTAGGTGCCTATACCTTACCTTACCACACCTTAGTCATGCATCATGATGTGGCTTACCCGATTCAGGCATAGCTCTGATCGCTTCCCCAGCTCTAAGGTAGTTACTTTGTACCAGGTACTTGACTTATTCGAGAAAGGCACGGTACGTACCTGTAACTTACCTTAAGCTAAGCTCAAGGTCGACATGCTTTGAATAAGAGCTCTCTCTCGTCCTCTTTCAACCTACCTTGAGGAATAGGATTCAGCTTCTGTGATATTCATAAGGGTCAAGCCGTGCACAATCGCTATATCTCAACATCAACTCTCACGTCGGCGTTGGCGTTGGCGTTGTCTCTGTTCTTCGGCAAACCCTCTTTGTTCTCCGGCAACCGCTGTATTATCGAGTCACCGGCCCTGCATCACGAGATAGCTTCTTTTAGGCTGCACGCCTGTAACCTTTACCTCACAACCATTGACCTAGCCCGAGTCTTTCAATCAACGAGACCGAAGTTTCGTTCGATGCAATATATCTGACCACAGTCATAGCTGGACTTACTTCCTGAGATAGAATCCTTTTTCCGCCGGACGATCAAACTCGATCCAGGCCGTAGCCTTACCTGGATAGAGGGAGGAAACAAAAAATCTCATGAATTACCTCGTGGCCTCATGATCATGTCTGTTGCCTGAGACACTGTGCGGGTTCGAGTAGTGAGCTTGGCAGAACGTCCCAAACACCTGATATCCATTCGTCATGATGCCCTGACGTGGACGACCGGCTACGGCATCAAAACAACTCAGACATTACAGATCACATCGTCACAGCTCCTGACACTGAACATTCGTGGCGATGGCTTTCGACGAGACACATACCCTCAGTGATATCGACCATCCGTCATAGCATACCCTCTTTGTCTCGACGATCGTCCTAGCTGGCGAGAGCTGCAACTTCGGTCTACTGTCTTGTCTATCCACAACAAGAGGTGGTAGGCGCTTGTGCTCAACTATTGGAGCCGAAATTAGGGCATACAGCACCTGCATCATGCATCAGTATCCTCGAGGACCGCCAGCGACGGCATCCCCAGCGAACTCCCCGAGGACGAACCCTACAAGAACAAACAATCCTAGAAATCAGGATCAAGGACAGGCGAGTTCTGGTTCAGACTTAGGCGTCATGGGTGAACGGAGTTCGACCGAAGGGCTCGACGTGGGATTACAGAGCCAACAACCGAGTAGCCAGGGTAAAGAGGCAAAAGCGAAGTTGGCCCAGATGATTCAAGTATGCTCCAGAATAACTGCACGTACCGTCAGATTTGGTGCTGATGAACTGTTGTGAACAGAACTTTCACACCAAAGCGGCTCTCATTATCCTACAGTCAAGGGTGGTCTTACCTCCTGCGTATAGTCGAGGGTCTGAGACGAAGAGGGTGAACAAATGGGTCAGTCCTCTCCATTTCATGCTTATAAATACACACTTGCACTCACTTATCCTAACGCTATGACCTCTGCTATCCAATGTCGTTGATCTTATCGCTGACGTCTTTCATATCTGTAGTTCAACGTTGAGCTCGACGAGACCGATGCTCTTCGAGACGATCTTCGGCCGTGGAAAACCTGTGATGCATTCGAGAATAGACCCCCGCCGCTGATAATCGAAACATTCATTGATACTGCGGAATTGACGAACAATCAGAGCCTGGTCATTATTGATGATGAAGGAAAGGTGTGGGACGTTCTGGAAGCCCTCAATGCGTCAGGCAGCTCCATCGCTGGCTCGCGTACAAAGAAAACACAGGTAGTTCTTGAGCGGTGGAAAATTGAGTTGGGGGAGTCTACAGCAGCTGCCCCGGTAGACTTAGGCTCGCACTTACCTACAATCTACAAGAAGAGCATTGTTTTGTTCCGATCATTGTTCACCTATTCGAAATTCCTGCCTGCTTGGAAGTTTGCCAAGCGCGCCGCCAAGTGGAGGTCCAACCCCAGTTTTCTAGCCGTTAACTACCGAATCCTCAACGGTGATCACATACAGACCCTTCCAACAACAGATACCTTGTGCACTCCTCTGACAGAGGGCGGTGGTCGAACGGTTGAAACGTTTTCCTTCGGTGCCACGGATTCGCCTGCTGGACCGTTCTCCATTCAGGTGTCCTACCGCACAAACTGTGAGTTTCGCGTTGACGACTCAGAAGCATTGCTGAGCTCCCACTTCATGGGCATGGACGAACAGTTCTTTAAACCATCACTTACACAGCCACGCAACCAAGAACTGGCGTATTACAAAGGTACCAAGGAAGTTGGTTCTCTACCGCCGCAGAGGAGCGACCGCGTGGATCGACCGGATCGTAGCCAAGCCTATGGCAGCCTGTCGACGTTCCATCAAATTGAGCCTCGCGCAAGTTCGAGTCCCTTGTCCGCTTTGCGAGCTGCGAGAGAGCTCAACGCGCCGTCTCCCTCGGAATCACCACCCCAGAAAACACTGCCGATGCGTCACTCGGCTCAAGGGTCCAGATCCTCCTTGAGATCTGTAGAAAGTGTCCCTGGTGTCCAGAGAAGGCCTTCAGTGTCATTCAGTCCATTCAAAGCTCCCTCGTTATCTGCGTCCCCTTCACGCGCGGACCAGTCACTACCAGCTTCACCACGTACTTCGATTGGGAGGGCTTCGAATCTGGGTGCGCTGGCTGAAGCTAGATTTCCTTCTCTGTCAGGGCCACAGCCACAATCGTCTCCGAGAACTTCGTCGTCTCCGCACGACAATACTGTCACATCGTCTATCTCGAGTAGTCCCAAGCCCGCTTTGGTTACGCGATATTCTAGTAGCTTTGGTCATAGGAGAGCGCGGCTGTCATCCGGGGCTGGTAGCAAAACTGAAGATGACAACAATAGCAGTGGAAAGGCCAGCATCACCTCATCAGCAGCGCAACCTGGTTCGGGTATGCTTGCAGAAGGAGGAGGTGGCAGCTCAGGCTCAGTTCAGACTGATGATGACAATATCTCTGATTTCCTGAAGCTACTCGATACGAAGAAAGATCTCAAGAGTTTTCAAGCGCCGAACGATTCAGCTTCGGCAGATGCGTCTACTCGCCGTACCACTGCTGCGCTATCCAAATTTCAGCGGATGCGCGACTCCAATGCCGCTTTATCGGATTCCATGTCGTCTTCCATGCTGATGCATCGGTCTTCCACGTCGTCAAGTCGTCAGCTCTCTAGTGTGCCTCCGATGATTGCAGGCACATCCATGTCTACGTCTTCGTCGCCAGGCAAACCAATTTCGCCGCACACCCCACACACCCCTGCCATTCCTTCGAGACTGAGCGCCAACAGCATCGCAGAGTATCCTCACCGAAGTCGTAGAGAAGATAGACACAGACTATCACGGGAGGAAACCGAAGAGCAACTTGACGATGTTACGAGCGAGGGTACAACCCGCGACGTAGGAACGAATGCAATCGATATACCTACTTCACCGAGGCCTTACCACCCCAATTACAGAAGATCAAGCTCTGTAGCGCAACAACACCGTGCTTTACCCATTGAAGACGAGATCGGTGACCTATTACCGTTCGGCATGCGTAGCGCCAGCCTAGGAGCCGACGACCGGCCGCCACTCAGCCTGAGCGCATTGCTTGCATTGCAGGACGGGTTAGACATGGTCATGCAACCTATCGACAGTCCAGAAAGGGCCTACAACCCTCTCTCACCCTCAAACGACGGAGCCACAGACTCAAGCAGACAACGCTCTCCCGCCCCAGAACACAGGGAAGACTCTCCTCCTCCGGTGCCTCGGAACGCCGCTACCTGCTTCTCAAACTCCCCATACCGACATCGACTAAACAGAGGAGGCGGAAGCGGTGGCGGAAGCGGAAGAGGCTACACCCCACCGCACGGATCCTTCTCCAGTCTCATAGGTGACCGAGGCAGCGGCAGCGGCAGCTCCGACCAGCGAGGAGGTCGGTACAGCTTCACGCGGCCCGGCAGCAATTTCGAGGAAGAAGAACCCTTCCTTTTCGCCATGAGTGACTTTGGCGCGGGCCAGTCGCGCAGGAGCCTCGAGGAGGGGCGGGGAGGGTTCAGTGCCGTCGCCAACGAGCGCGGGACCGGTGCGGGTGCGGACGCGGCTTCATTGAGGGGAAGCAGACGGGGTGCGGCCCACCGTACTTGGAATTAGACACTACTGCTCCTTCCGTTCACATACGAGCGTTACGGAAGAAAATATTATTCGGTCGGCGTCTTGGGTATCAAATGGATGTCGCTAAGGCTGTTCGATTGCCCGTTGGCTTGTAGCTCGGCCTCTTTTTTCTTTTCTTTTCGAGCAAAGAAGCTTTGATCTGTCATATACTCTTTTGGCCTTACGGTTTACAGTCATGCGCACCGGACAGCGAGCGAGCGGGACCAAATTGAATTTTGCCTCTCGGTGACGGAAGGCAGGCTCATTGTCCATAGCAAGGCGTTTTTCAGCGCTGCGTTGCGAATTTCTCGTCGTTTACATGGACTGTGAAGGCATGGGGCGTTACATTGTTGTCTTCCTGAGCTACATACTTCGGGCGGGTAGCTGATGCGATGCACATACAGTTGGAGTGAGTGAGGATGTAGGTACGTAACGCGTGGAGAGAGAGAGGTGGAGACGGGGAGGCTATAGAATGGAATGGAATGGAATGGAAATGGAAAGGATCTATATTCGAGACATAGGCACCTTAGAGACTCTGATAACATGCATTCATATATCTACTTGTGTAACTATCTATATCTCAACCTCTCTACAAGTTAGAAAGTGGAGTTTGTACCTACCTATATGCGCCGATAACTCCCCAATCTCCACCTACCGCTCGCTTCCTCCACGAGTACAAATACCTAAGCTTCCATAAACCACAATGCCAGCACCAAGCCCCCGCATCTTCCCTCCCACCAGCCATTTTCCACAAGGAATGCCAAAAAAACCAAAGCCAGAGAAGTCAACCCCACACCGACCCCCTCCCCTCCCCTCCCCCTCCTCCCATCCCACCAACACACCAAACAGCACTCAATGCCCCGCCGTCCCAAAAACAAACCTTCGATTCTTCCTCAAGAGGCCATTAAGTCTCTTCTCCAACGCCTCGGTCTCCTTCCTAGCGCCCAGCATGGCCGTCTCGGCCTCGTCGACGGACATGAGCGGCCGGTCGGCGGCCGACCACGGCTGCGGCTGCTGTTGGAGCGGTGGCGGCGCTGCTGAGCGCGCTGCCGCGGAGCGGCTGTGGTTGTGGGGGGGTTCGTCGATGTCGTAGGTGGATTTTGTGCTTGTCGTGGTTGTTGTGGTTGGTGTTGGTAGAGGCATGGAAGAAGTAGGAGTCGAGTCAAGGAATTGGTTGACGTAGCTGAGTGTCTCGTCAAGTTTCCTAGCGACAGCCGAGGTGGCGTCTGCGGTGGCAGAGCGGTGCGCATGGCCAACGCCGGCATTGAGGGCGAGGTCGTGATGGGTGGGGAAGAGCCGGGAAGCAGCCGTTTCGGCGCTGCTATGTCGCCCGGCGTCAGGGTTGAATTTGGCCGGGCCGGAAGCGGCAACGGTTTGTTTCTCGAGCTCGACGAAGCGCTGTTCCTGCTCCGGGCTGAGGCCGCGGAGGAAGGCGCCGGCGGGCGAGATCATCATGCGGGCTGAGGTCTTGTCGCTGGAGGGGGCGAGGTGGATGGGCTGGCCGTGGGAGAGGCGGAGGCGTTCGTCGTCGGAGAGGAGGATTTTGCGGTCGAGGTCGAGGAAGTCGGCCGCGGTGATGTCGTGGCGGTGGTTGATGCCGGGGATGTTGTTGAAGAAATGGAGCATTGCGGCCGAGCTGAGTTCGCCGTGGGCTTGGAGGTCGGCGATGATGGAGGCGGCGGTTAAGGGGCCCTTTTGAGCGGGGTCGTTGACGGCGGATGACTGGGCTGCGGTGGTGGTGTCGGATGGCTTTTTCTCTTGCGCCTTCGGAACGTCTTTTTTCGTCTCTTTCTTCAATTCTTTGACAGGAGCCGCAGGGACAGGCTTCTCGAGTTCAGACGCCACGGTAAAGCTCTCTCTCTCTGCGGGGGATTCTGGTCGACTAGGAGCTGGCGTGGAGCTGGCGGTGCCATCATTCGCTGTCGATTTCTTGGTCTTCTTTTTCCGTCCGATAATCGGTGCTTGGACCGGCTCCTCTGGCACAACTTTCTCTACGGTCTCCTCAATCTTCTTACTCTCCTCTACCATCTTCGCCCGGGCCTGCCTCTCCTTTTTCTGTTGGCTCTTCGTCGTCTGCCGGACTGGCGCAATGCCAACCTTGCTCGGCGGAGGCGAATTTGCACGAGACATGGACGTTGAGGTCATTGATGCATTGTCAGATATCAGGTCTCCAATTGGAGTAGCGGGACGATTGATCGAGGCAAGGCTTGGCTGCCTTGAGGGAAGTTTGCTTGCGCCCACAGGACTCGCTGCTGCAGGTGGTAGAGCAGAGGTGGGGGCGGTGGATGGAGTCTCGGCTTTCGGCATAGGTAAAACGCGTATTGTCCTAGGGCCGGCTGTTATCGACGTCGGAACTGTGTGTGGGGTCTTGATTGACGACTCGGTGGCAGTCGATGATGAGCTTGCCGGGCCTGCCTGTGAATCTTTCAAGGTCTCCGTTGCAGCAGAAATATTGAGCTTTCCGGGCAGTTGCCGTTTCGTGCCCTCTTGACCCTTTGCACGTGCGTGAACAATTGCCGGTTTCGCAACGGTAGTGTTGTCTATGGTTGTGTTCTCCTGTGCCTTTTTGGTCTTCTGTGCTGTGACTTTTGCGGAACTGGCGCCACCTATTGCTTCACGCTTGGGCGAGGCTGTGCTGGACCCAGGAGCCTGAGTTGCAGACTGACCTGCATCTAGCCGTAGCTTGTGGGGATCCGTGCTGGTCTTGAGTGAACTCGACTTGATCGGTTGTGGTAACGTTGATTGAGTTGGGTTACGCTCCTTCTTTGCGGGTGACGCGCTTTGAGCCGACGTGACAGGTAAAACTGGAACAGCAGGGAGGACCGCTGAAGTTGAGGGATTTGCCGCCATAGCTGGTGGTCGTGCGTGAATTTGAGCCTCGAGGGGCTTATCATCTGCTACCGTTGAGAGTGGATGCGCATGTGGTACAGAAAGACCGGGCGGAGCTGAAGGCACAACTGGTGTCGTGGTGAGGTTCAAGCCTACAGTTGCAGCAGCGTGAGATGTGAGCTCAGTCGGGCTTTCAGCAACGAGTGCGTCAACGGAGTGCGAAACCTCATCCAGAGGAGGTAGAATTTCCTTGCCTGTCTCAGAAACTCATCAGTTGTTGTCTGATATAGCAGTAAAGTGAACGTAGATATCAGGTAAAATAGCAACAATGCAACAATGACATAGAATCGACGCAGTAACGATGCAGTGGCACGCAGGCTAAGATAATAACGACATGTGATTTCGAATATATGATTGCATCTGAGGTGTAGTAAGATGGCCAGAGAAAGCAGGGCTATAGAGTCACTTCAGATCCCTGCAATTATCGACTTCGTCAGGCACATGTCAAGTATGAACTCTATATGGCAAAGATTTGTGAGAAAGATATCTTTTCCAACCTGCCTGGGCGCCCAGGTCAGGAAAGGGGAGTTAACATACATCAAATTGGCCATGACGGAACTCCGAGGCAAGTGTGAGACTTGGACAGCCCCGAACAGCCTGCTAGAGCGCGTAGGCTTGTTCAATGAAAGCAAGTATGACCCCGTGGATGCTCCTGTATACCGAAAAGCGCCAGGAGTTCGAAAAATCATGAGCCTCTAGAACGCCCGTGGCAGACCGAACCCTTGTGTTCGTAGCGTTGTGCCAATGCTTCGCTCGGAAGAAGAGATGGTCGTTCACCTCGTCATCGTGATTCGAAAAGCAAATTGGGAATGTAAAGGAAAAGCCCCAGGGCTCGCAAGGAGAGCGCTACTGAAACCGACTGCGAAAGACTACCACCTGCCAAAGTTGCCACCATACATCATGCTAGCTGAATTGTACCCACCTTGTCCTTGACCGCTAAACAGCCCCTGCCCATTGCTAGAAGCACCGTGGTGCAGCCTAGCTTGCAAGATACTCGGGTCCGCAAGATCGACTATCCCACCTCCCCCAGAGGAGGAAGTGTTAGCATGTCTGTGCTTCTTCCCCTTCTTCTTCTGCTTATGAACGCCAAAATCTTGGTGCGTCCCAAGCTGAGCGCCATAAAGCGAGCTTAGAAGACCTGGGGCAGGGGCTGGCGTAGTGGTCGAAGGGTGCTGGTGAAAATAGGAAGGAAACATGTACTCACGCTTTCCAACTTCTGCTCCATGACCGATTCCGGATCCAGTCCGCCCACGTAGCAGTTCACGCATCATCTCGGCGTTACTATCTTTACCTGTGTTGGCTCCTCCATAATTCAGTCCACCACCCATAGCACTAGCAAACCCATGTCCCTGGCCAAACATACCACCTCCGCTGATTGGAGGCGTGCCAGCCGTCTTGAGGCCCGGAGGTGGTCCTTGGGCTACACTGCCATAGAACTGAACGCCTAGCGGGTGATGTTGGGTTGCTTGAAGGGCTCCCTGAGTTGAGGTGCTTGATGGCATCATCGCAGTTTGCTGGGCCATAACCTTGGCATTGGCTGTGAGCTTTACGTCCGCAGAGGCGGAGTTAGAGTCGTTGGCGAAAGTATATCTGGACGCCTGTCTACCATGTGTGTGCACGACAGGTAATGGTTGGTTAGCTTGAGGATTGCGCGCCTGGAACAAGCTTGGCAGGTTTCGATATGGCTGGCTTGACCCAAGATTGCCTGGAAAACCAGGCTGCGAATGGTCCATAACAGCGCCAGCGTGACCACTGTTCGATTTGAGAAGCATCAGCTGCTGCTGCTGCAAGGGCGTAAGGCCCTGGCTGTTGATTGGGAGATTGACTAGGTTGTTGGTCGCCGACATAGAATTATCGTACGGTAAATTTATAGCAAGGTTGTTTTGAGGGGGCGGCTGTATAGCATGTCGTTGTTGAGGGCCACGGTTTGAGATGTCGCCCGATCTACTCGTCGCTTCAGGCTCTCCACCAAGTTGCAAGCTCCCACTCTCGCGGTTATCATCCTCCTCAGTTGCTGACACAAATTGCAGAACCTTCTCCTCTTCTTGGTCACGCTTTTGGCGCTCCTGCTCCTCTTCCTCGTGCATCAATCGTCGCTTGGCCCCACCATTGTCATCGATTAAAGGTGGAATATGGGCGATTGCCTTTAGATCATCTGCGGTAAATCCGGCCGGGGAGAAGACAAATTTGAAATCGGGAGAGTTGACAGACTCGAGCAAGCCATTAAGTAAAGGCATAGGTGGCTGGGAATCTGCGACACCAGTATCGCGTACCGTTGCTGCTGGCCGAGGCAAGGGGAAAGGGATTCCGCAGGTGGGTTGGGACCGAGACTGGGGGTTCGAACTACCCGCGGGCCCGTTGTCATGCTTGGTCTCCTCCGTTGGGTGCGCAAGCGTCACAGAGGTGGCCTTAGGACTTGGTGTGGATCGACTGGCGGCCTGACTCGTACTCCTGCTCTGTTGGATCAGCGAGCCCTTGTTGGCCCAACTTGCTGATGACGGCAATGCAGATCCATCCCCGCTATCACTCCTGCTCATAGAGTCGTCTTTGCTTGCTTGTCGACCCATAGGTTGGGTGGCGGCAGTCACCGTCTGCGGCGCTTGCTGTGGTGGTGGTTGTGGTTGAGGAACCTGAGTACCGGACGGCCCTTGCTGCGAAGCTGTTGCTGATGCTGCCGATGCAGCGGGCCGTTGTGTCGACACTACGTTCATTGAGGATAGGTCTTGCCGGCTGAAGCTGTCATTGTCCTCCCCTGTTTCATGCAGAAACATGCAGCTCTTGTTGTTACAAGTCTCGTTGCGTAGAAATGCTGAACAGTATTTAGTAGTACCGTACTGCGCTCTATAGTACCTATGTCAGCAATATGTCCAGCATCTCTAGCCATCTCCAAGCAATACCTTAGAACCCTATCCCCATTCTGTGATCCATCCACTGCAGCAATGCAACTTGCCGCGTCCTGCTTCCTGGCGAAAGTTACATACACACCCATCGACTGGTTAGGGTTTGCTCCTTCTTTTGCCTTGCTGACAACGATCTTGATGATCTTGCCATATTGCCCGAAGTATTGGTCGCCTCGAAGAGTCTGCAATAAGTCTTCTTCCCGTATTCGAGGGTTCAGTCCAACAACATAAACGAGATTCTTCTGTACGACTCGTAAACCGGCGAGATGTTTCCGATTGAGACTCTCGACTTGCTTTCTCTCAACTTCCTTCTGCCGTGCTGCTGCTTTTTTCCTGGCTTGTAGTGCAATATCTGCTTTGAATCTAGCCGCACATGATGATCAGCTGACATCCGTGGGGACCCGGCAGCAGCTAGCTTACTCCTCTGGGCTGACGACTTTCCATTCGATGTTTTTCTCCTCGTATGGTCTTCGGCAAGCGGGGCAGAGGCCATTCATGTTATTCTTGATGTTGTTGTAACAGAATTGGCAAACCTATAATAGGTAGAGTAAGTACAGCTATGAATAGTGAATATCAAGGCCAGACTGAAAAATCTATGCCCAGAACCAGTCACGCTCGAGTCGGATTCGTATCCTCGAAACATACCTGATAACCACAGGGGCATGGCCTAAAGTTTTTGTCGGAGAGGTCAAACTCCTCGACGCAGAGTGGACTAGTGTAGACCGTCAACACTGTCTCTATTGTCAACTACTCGCTTGGTCGCCTACCATGCATCATCAGAATCATCTATGAAAGAATCTTGCTGAACGCGACTGGCCATGTTGAGAGTCTGAGACGCGGCAAATATCGCGCAGATGTAGAGGTCAGGTGAAGAGGTAAGGTGTTGTTACAAAGACATAGAACTAGAGATGTCTTGAATAGGTTCCCAGAAAGACCGAACGCCGCGCTGTTGGTGGTAGGTAGTGAGTAAGGTACAACGGTGATGCGATGGAAAGGCGAGAAGAGAGAGAGATGTATCCGAAACGAACCTTGAAAGTCGCACCAGTACGAAGTAAGCAAATCCGCTACGGCAAGTCACCTGATCTCGGTAGTCTAATACGGACAAGCGTCTCCCGCACCGCCGATGTTAATGACATGAGCGCTTTGGTGTAAAGTACCTCCATCTCCGGCTTGTTTGCACCGCAGCAATGGCATCGACTCAGAGGGCACTGCGGTTGGTGAAGGCCCAGTCAAGATCGCCTGGGATACATTCGTTTAGAGGACCAATCCTTCAAGGAAACGCAAGGCGGGGATTCGTAGCATCGTCACTGCATCAGAAGGATGTCGCCGCGCAGCATCAGACGCCGAACATGCGGCATGCTCCACGACCACGTAACAACTCCTCCTGTCTTTTCAATCGGAGGTCATGGTGTAACTAACTGCGCTATCTAGCTATCGGAAAGCTTCATGCCCCCATAGTCAACCCCGCCGACAAATACGAAGAGAAAGCCACCGGTCTCCACACTTACGGTCAATATCTACTGTCCTGCCTGCCGAGATACATCCAGCAGTTCTCGGTTTGGAAAGACGAACTCACTATATACGTTCCGCCCTCCGGCATCTTCCCCGTGATGTCTTTCCTGAAATACCACACGGCAGCCGAGTATACTTCGGTCATGGACATAACAGCTGTCGACTACCCCACGCGCGATCAACGGTTCGAAGTCGTGTACAATCTTCTCAGTGTACGTCACAACGCTCGGATACGGGTCAAGACATACGCGGACGAAGCTACGCCAGTGCCGAGCATTTGTGGTCTTTATGATGGTGCGAATTGGTATGAGAGGGAGGTGTATGACTTGTTTGGCGTTTTCTTCGTTGGCCATCCCGATCTCAGGAGGATCATGACGGACTATGGGTTTGACGGTCACCCGTTGCGGAAGGATTATCCTATGTCCGGGTATACGGAGATTAGATATGATGAAGAGAAGAAAAGAATCGTGGTGGAGCCTCTGGAGCAGACGCAAGCTTTTAGAAATTTTCAGAGTGGTACATCTGCTTGGGAACAGGTTGGGCCGGGCATGGACAGGAAGCCAGACCAGGTATGACCCACTTCGAGAGATGACAACTAGTTCGAAGCTAATTCCTACTTGCAGTTCAAGTTGCCCACGCCCAAGCCGGAAGAGAAGAAAGAGGAGCCAAAGAAGTAGTTTTATAGTCGTACTCTGTAGAGTATCGAATCTCAAGATGAATCATAAGGCTCGCACTCATATTCCCAATATTACTACCAATCTACACAAATATAATTAGTTGCCAGTGATACCGCCGGAAAAAGAGGTCTATGCCTAACGCCGCAGCGTGTGTATAGTCTCTGCATTGTGGCAAACGATCAATGGAGTGCCTACCTAGGTAGGTAGTAATAGCGGACTTAAATATACTTAGGGCTTAACCTCATTTACCAAATGGCTCCGTAAGTGTAAGGTAACTTGAAGGGATGTCAACTGCTCCGTCTCTCTAGCTGTGGCTTTCAAACTGGAATAAGTACAGGACACTTCAGCTGACGTTAGTTCTGGATAATTTGGTACGATACTTCCATGAAAACGAAGCACTACTCTACGCTACATAGTGACCAACAACACCAATACCTTCCAGCCTAAGCCAAGCCAAAAGGGATCATATCTCAGCGCCAGCGAAGGGATGACAGCCTATCTGTCCCCGGTAGACCAGGATGATGACAATCATCAAACAACCCATTACGAACAACCGGCCCAAAGTTGAAGTCCTCCTCTTCTGATATCTCAAGAGAAAGAGACGTCGCACCCTCAAAATCAAACAGCCACAACAGCCATCAAATCTGCCATATAACCTGCCAACGACCGATTATGCGCCATAACGAACCATAACTTCGCCATGATGGGCCCGAACAGCTTCCGTATCCACAGCTCTCTGTCGTCTTCACCATCTTCATTACCTCCTACTCCCGTGTTGCGGCTAGGGTTCGTCTTGGGCAGATTCCTCGCCAGATTCCGCAGAACCAGCGCACTAGTGAGTGGGAGGCCGGCGGCGTCGCCCCGCTCGTCGATAACGGTGTTGAACCAGGAGAATGTCATATACTCTGCCTCGCGCGGCGACTCTGAGCCGACGAACTTGTTGTGTTTGGCGCGAAGGGGCGCTTTCTTGCTGGTGTCGGGAAGGTGGACTTTGACGTGCATGCCGACTTCGTACGGAGACGGGTTGCCGATTGTAGACGCAAAGTGCCGACAGCCGTTCCAGTGACAGTTGTATTTCGGGTACGAGGCGGGTGTGAAGTCGTAGCGGTCGTCGGTGAGTTTGGAAACGTGGAGGTGGTCGTTGATGAGGTGTTCCCACATCTTCTGGGACTTGAGAAGGAATTCGCCGCAGTTGTTAGGGGCCTCGGGGTCTTTCCACAGGCAGCGAGCGTACAGACGGCCTTTGAGGTCCATGGGGAGATGGCGCGGGCGGATGCCTTTGATGATGAATTTGGCGGTCGGCCCGTTGATGACTTGGGCGTTGGCGCCGCTGAAGGTGTTACTAACGGTTTTGATGAATTCGGCGGCGGGAAGGAGACCGCGCTGGGGGGTGCTGAATTGTGAGAAGCGACCTTGGTAGGCTTGCCAGAGGGCGATCTGGGTAATATCGCTGTCGGCGTCTTCCTCGAAGCAGGCGCGGAGCCAGTGGGCACTTCGCTCCGGCTCGTCGAATTTCAAAATTTGCTCGAGTAGGTCGTCTGGGATGGCGCAGATCTCGGTGGCGCCCCTGCCCTTCACAGGTGGCTTGAGCATCATCCGCGTGTCGACTTCTTTGGCGCCGTGGAGTAGAAGCCGGACTAGTTGGTTTATGAGACCTCCCATCTCCATCCTTTCCAGCATTAGCTCGACGTTCTCGATCACGGCCGTATACTGGTACAGGAAGTCAAGGCAGGCATGAACGAGTTCTTCATCATCAATGAGAGTCCATTCACATATGCGCTGGATGGTCTGGATAGGTACGCTTTTAAGACGGTTGTTTTCTTCCAAATTCATCGATATGCGGCTGATTGCTCTCAAGGCGGTAAGAATCGCCCCTCTATCAAGACCGACAAGTTGTCTTAATAGAGATATATAGAGGGGATCTTCTGCACCGAGAGACCAATACCTAGTGAGTTGTTCTGCAACGTCAAGAGCGTAATGTTGTAACTCCACAACAGCAGCGCGATTTGGTAGGTTCAGCGCTATACAGAGGAAGTCTCGGAGGGGATACTGTTGAGATAAGTAAACGGCATTCTCCTCCAGCATGGCCATATTTCGAATCACAAGACCGGCCTCATTGATCATCCTCAGGTTCTCGTTAAAATCTTCAGTCTCCATATCATCTTGAGCGTCAAAGAGCCGAAGGGACTGAATCCTCTGAAGGATGTCTGTCGTGCCGCTCATGCCATCCAGGATGCATGATTCAGAAGAGGGTCCATCGTCTTCATAGGATATCTCCCAGGTTACGTCATAGTAGAGTGAACTGACTTCCAGCACTTTCTCGATCAAAGCTTCCGCTAAGCCTGGAAAAGCCTCGAATTTGTACTTATCACCTCGCTCATGAGATATCTTGACAAGATGGTGGAGTGCATAGGCCTGCTCCTCCGGTATACTCGATCGCAGAGCCATAAGGGTACGTATGTAGATATTTGGCCCATCAAATCCCGCTGGTGAAGAGTCAATATCTGATAGCTCTACCAGTTTGGAGTTGACTTACTTCCGGGTAGCATCAAGCCTTTGTGGGTAGGTAAGGACTTGCTAATCTTAGGAGCTGTTGCTTCCTTTGTGATACGTTGCCGTTCTTTGAACAAAGTTGGATTGTTTGCAGGTGTGATAACGCCACGAAGGGTCAGAGGCATCTGGGGGCGGGGTTCGTAGTTCGCGATGGTAAATGACATGCTGTTAGGGTTAGAAGACGCGTTCAGCATGTAAGCCCCACCTGATGATGGAGCGGGTGGTTGAGGAGAGTGGGCGTTGCCGGAGGAGTGTCGTGTCTGGCGTGTCGTTGAAAGATCGGGCTGAAAGAGGATGCGCTGAGGTGGCGCTTGACGAAGGCCTGAATCGAAATCACAGATCAGCGAGCCAAACCAGGAAGCAGTAAAGGAGTACATCATGTTTGATGATATATCGTTCAACTGAACTGAACTGAAGTTACCTCTTGTGACGCGACCGCCGCTGCCTGGATCGTCCACATCCATCTTCTCAGCTTTGGGAGTCTTGTGTTCCTCGTCGCCAGAACCGTCCGAGTCATGTCCATTTGCAAGATTGCCAGTCTCCCGAGCTGCCGGTGGCTTGAAGTTCTCCATGGTTCGATTCAGTAGATCTCCGCCTCGCGCACTGATGTCTTCAAGGATCTCCTTCGGAGGCGGGTCTCGCTGGTGAATGGTTGCAATCTCATATGCGCTGGACCTCATGAGCGATATTCACTTGGCCAAAGGGGCAGGAGTTCCCGACTAACGCTAGATTCTTGTAATATGTGCTTTTGAGGCTGAAAGCCAGTGCCGGTAGGTTGGCATTCCCAAGGTTGAACTCCTGGCCGATCTTCCTCCACGCCAGTTTCTCCGCGCTCACGGCATCATAACCACCACGAGCATTGACGACCCTGTAGAGCTTCAGAAGATTGACATGTTTGCTACCGACCCTTGGTTCACGATCAAGATTTGTCCTGGAATGAGCGCGCAATCAGTCGAGGCTTGCTTGCTAGTTGGCGGCGGGTAGACCTACCCTCTCTTCTCATGAAAGACTGCTAGATGTTTCATAAACTCCTCGTACTCGACCGTTCGGTCTATCGAGGGTTCTCGAGGTCCGCGTGGGGGAGCCATGATCTCATCCGGCTTCGCTGTGGGCAATTGATGCAAAGGTTGGATATAACTTTAGCGCAATGTTACTGTAAGGATGATTGGCATTCTGGACATGCGCGGCGTGGTTCTTTAGCCCCTGTGGGAAGCAGAGGAGATTTGGCGTATTCTGGCTGGGTTTACAGGAAGCATGGCACTAGACTTAAACAGTTTCACGGGTAAGGGATTAAAGTAGATCCGCTAGCAGCCCTACGAAACACCTAAGCGAGGATAAGGGTACCTTACCTTAAGTACCTTAAGGTGTTTGTACCTCAAGGCTTCAAGCCCTACCTTATTCACACTCGGCTGAGATTGTCTCCCAGACATCTCATTCTTTTTACACTGTAGGATTGCTCCTCTAGATCGAGGGAAAATCAACATACTCTGCTAAGAACTGGATGAAGCGTTTTGCTTACTATCACTAACATAGGATCACTAACATCAAGGGTATCTTACATTCCTACGTATTTCTATAGGCGGGGAAATGTCTTCAACGTCCCGAATGTCATCTCAAATCGGGGAGTCGCCGTGGACTACTCTGCAGTTGACGAGGTTCTCTCATGCAACGAGTGAGAACCTGAACCCGGCCCACGTCAACTGGGTCCATATCCCAGAGCGCGATGATCTGGTCCTCGTTCTTGATTTCTCCCAAGTCATGAGCTCTGACGGGCAATGGCAAGATAGCAAAGTTCTCAAGGTTCTCAGAGGTGCGGCAGTCATGGTATGCACTGGATAAGATGTATCAGTGCAGTCGTGGACTGCTCAAAGCCATCACGCTCTTTCTAACACTAATGTTCCGACTCTGTAGGAAAGGCTCGACCTAAAATCTCTCGTACGAGTGGCTGTGGCAGAAGAATCAAGGATTCGCGAGCTCAAGCTACCAATCTCAGAGTCTAGAGTCAGCACCCTGATCAGGTCTCCCTGCGTTGCTATCCGCTACATCACATCAGAGAATAAGGTGAGGTGGCGTCACTCTGTCTCATGCTCGCAGTATGTTGATGGCAGTCTCAATATGTATAGATTCGGCGTTTCCAGTTGAGGTTTCCTTCTCATCAAGTGTTTGAGAGTGCCCTCTCTATTCTTAAAAGCATTGGACTCCCTCTCCATCATGCTCTACCATCCAACCCCACTTCAACAGGAACGGCTTCTATTCGGCCAGACTCCTCATCTACAGCTAGAGACCAGTTCATCTCCTCCCAAGAGACTCTGTCAGTAGTCAAGAGTCCTGAACTGCCACCTAAGCGCATTGAATATCAAGAACCGCACCGGGATGCGCCAATCTCCAGTCTGTTGCCCAGTCCAGCCTTTCTCGGCGACTCATCATTGGCGAAGCGACGTTCGACCTCGGACTTCAGTATGCCACCCCCCGACAACCGGCACCGATCTGCAGGAACAATGTCCTCGACAAACCAGGGGGGGGTGATGAACGCTCAAGGTTCGTTTCTCCAAGGGCCCGAGGCGTTGCCTAGGCCAACCACCACCCCAGCGTTCGTTATACAAATGCCAGACTCCCTTAGTCAAGTGCTCCCGCCCCGACGGATTCTTCCTTTTGACCTACCCGCACACGGACCAGGATCCAAGACAACCGATGTAAGTGCTGCCCTTGAAAACACACAATCACTAGAGGCAGCAAATGCTTCTGAATCTTCTGCAACAAAGAAGCCTGGGACGCGAGGAGGAAAGCAACCAGCCAAGCCAAAGCCAAAGCCTAAGCCTAAGTCAAAGACCGAGCCAAAGCCGGTAAAAGCTCCGAGAGCCAAAAAGGGCAAGAACGGAGAGGTTGTTGCTCCGGCTCCGGCTCCGACTCCTCCAGAAACCACGAGCTCTGGAGTATTGGGCTTGCGCGCAGAGATGAATGGGACGGTTGACGCACCAGATGCGATTCCAGCGCCTCATCCGGTCGAGCCTCCTCTGCCAGCGCCATCTTTGGGGGTTACCACTTCGGAGAGCAGCGTAGCCGGCCGTAAACGCCCCTCAGCGGAGATGGAGGTAGGACAGGACGATGAGCAAGCCCCGCTTTCAGCAGCATGTCCCACCTGCCAACAACCACTCACTAAGCCTGCGAGCGAGGACGGACAAAGAAAAAGGAGATTACCAAGCCCTCAAGCAAACCAAACCCTTAGCGCCGCTCCACCCACGCCTGATGAGGTTCTCCCTGAGCATCTGAACCACAACGAAGCAGCTGTATCACGGTACCCGACCCAACCTCCTCCCAACGCCAACTACAGCCTGGCCGCATACGCCGCACAATCAGACAAGGACCGCCTCGCCGCCGTCGACACCTTCCTCTGCCAGAACCTTATGGACGACGACTTCTTGACGTTGTGCGAGGACGTCGAAAGGTCGTGGCGCAGAATCGGACTTGGATCCTCCCAGGCTGCGGGTGGGTCGAGAGTTTCGCAGCGGATTTCGCAGATCTCGAAGTTTGCTGATGCGGCTTTGTTTGAGAATCTTTGCTGTGATTGACTGGTGGTGGTGCCTGAGCTTCGTTTTGCGTGGGATGTGCTTTTGTGCTTGAGATTGCTGGTCTGCATTGGAGCTATAGGTGGTTCCTGTTTCTGGCGTTGGCAGTCTTCCCTGCTTGAAATGTTCAGATAGCAGCGCTTGCGGTATGCTTAGGGTGGTCCAGCTTCATGTGCATTGGATAGTGGAAAGGGCGGCTTATCCGCTTAGGGCATTGCGAGGCAGGAAGAGGATATCTTGGCGCTTTGCATTTCAGGGGAAAGGAGACGGTTTTTGCATACCTACCAATACCGTGTTTGCATTGCTTGCCCCGAGCTAGAGGAGTGAAGAAACAGCGATAACGTTTACCTAGCCTTCTATAAATGATATCCACCGCAGGTTCAAAAACCGCACACGGGAAACGACACTTTCCTCACCGTGTATCTCTCGAATCTATAGTATGATTACTCGCATTTCCTGCTCGCGACCTACAGACAGCCCCCACGTAACTTACCAGGGCCTAACTCAGAGAATCAGGACGACAGGTACAGCGCCGGGAATGGTGGCAGCTAAACGAAGTGTAGTGTGTAGGTCATGCAATGCGACTCGTAACTGTGGAATCAAGGATTCCACATAACTACACGGTAGCGGGACCGAGACTGCTACTCCAGAAGCAGGGTAGTGTCTAGGTACCTTACGTATCGACGAAGCCCTCTTCAGCAATACCCCCCACGCCTCAATCGCCCTCCCGTCCACCCAGAAGCGCCGGGAGTAAGAAGTCACCTGTGACCTGCCCTTCTAACGGCGGTACAAGTACAAGAATATCGTACATTGACTATTCGTCTCTATGGTAAGGTAGTCTATTCCCATCGCAAGCCCGCTTGCCTACCTCGAGGGCTGGCTTCCCATTAGCCTGGCGCGACCCGACCCATCCCAGCAAGCAAGCACGCACTCAAAGCAACCCATTCCATCCACCTGTGGTAGACTTTCCTCTTCCCTTTCATTTCCTTCCGTCCCGTTCGGACATCATTATAGGGAGGGGAGGGAGATGTAGACAACAAACCCCGACGCTAGCGATAGCAATAGCAACAGCAATAGCAACCCCAATCCCAACCCCAAGCGAAACAAAGAACCAACATCAAAGCCCAAAGCAATCCCACCAACCTTCCTACCGCCTCCAAACCCCCACTTTCCCCCGCTCCGAGGTCCGACGTCCATTCTACCCCCGGCTCTCACCGCCCATTCTCCATCCCCGTCCCCAAACCCGTCAAAGCAGCCAAGTAGCCCACCCTCGTCAAAGCCGTGAAATCCAGCCGCGGCGACGCCGCATCGGGCGCGTTGTCGACAGTCCCGCTCCCAGTCGCAACCCCCTGCGCGGACGCAGGAGGCGCAGCATTCTCGCTGTCCAAACCGCCGACGGCGAGATCGGCGAGATGCTGGAGACTGCCTTGGTTCGGGACGGAGGACGAAGTTCCGTTTCCGCCGGTCGTTGTAGATGATGACGAGGGCTGTTGCTGCGGTTGTGGGGTTTTGTTGGCGAGGAGGTCGCGGATGGTCGCGACCCAGCCGGTCGCAGGCAGCGTGGCGGCGGCGGGTGTCGGGCCATCCTCGGCGCGTGTGGCGCGGCGCTGGTCGAGCGCGTCTTGGAGCTCTTTGATGCCTTGACGCGCGACGTCTCTGACGTCCGGGACGTCGGCGACTTCGCAGAGGGTCAGGGCGGCGAGGGCGGCGAAGTGGTGCGTTAACGGGGTGAAAGGGGCGTTGGAGGAGTTGAGGATGCGGGCGATGATTTCGGCGGGCCCGAGCAGATCGATGGGCTCGGCGCCGGGGGTGTGGCGTTTTAGGAGGAGGCGGATGTGCCAATAGGCGAGGTGGACGACGTGCAGGGAGCCGAGGATGGCATCGACGCTTTCGCGGAAGCGCTCCATTTCGCCGGCGATCAGTTTACTGATTAGGGGCCCGCTGCGGGAGGATGGCGCCATGAGGTCTTCTGGGGCGACGAAGAGTTCGGCGAGGTGGCCGACTATGCAGGAGAGGCCTGGAGAATAGAATGTTAGTTTTGTGGGAGAGGGGATCGGTAGGGATTGGAACTTACGGAGGAGGTGGAAGACGGAGTCGCCAAGGAGAGATTGGTCTTCCGGCATGATGATGACGCTGGAGTCTGGGATCAAGAGAGGGCTTGATGTACTGACAGCATGCCATCTGTCGAGAATGACAAGTATCCACCAGTTCCTTCGTCCTAGGCTTTCATCCGCGTCGAGATCGTTAAGCGCAAAACTAGTCCGAGATGGATTGATGTGAAGTTTCAGCGTGTAAGACAGGCCTACAGCAGCGCCCAGCCATACGGCTCTTGGCGGACCAGATCGACCTCGTTGTGTGGCATGATTGTCGGCTTCCAATACCATCAGTATCATGGTTTGGAGGTAGATGAGATTAGTAGACTTGGTGTGAGAAGCGAGGGTATCGAATTGAAAGCTGGTGATAAGCTCGGACGCTTTCCGCGCACCGTGAGCATCTCGGGCGTGACGAAGTGTTGCGGCTGGAGATGATCGCACAGTTGCATAGAGTGTTTCGAGGAACGCGCTTCGTAAAACAGCCGGGCACTCGAGCAAGCGCGAACGCAATCGACTTGTCGAATGAGGTAGAAGTGGATACGTAGGATGTATTATGCGATAGTATCTGATTTTTTCTATTAGCAGGGTGGAGAATTCGCCGAGCAGATTATTCCATACTCATCAATAATCTCGTCGTCCCATTCCAAGAGGCTGTCGTTGTGATCTTGGTCTGGTAGGTTGACGTCCTTTGACTCCAATGCCATGCTGATGCTCTCCCGTCTTCCAAGGTCGGACTGGCCGTATCTCCAAAGAGACTGCGCTGTGCCGTTGGGCGAGACCTGAGATCGATAGTTCGACGAGATGTGGTTGCTATCCAATTGCGACGATTGTGGGACATGTAGGGCTGAACCCGGATGAGGTAAGTGCCTCGGCGCGTCCGGGGCGGACCAATCTCCGGTAGACGGGGGTCTCTCGCCAGATCGTTGTATCTGAGCTTGAATGTATGCAGAGTTGTGAAGACCTTCTGACATTGAATGCGTTCTCTTCCTAGATGGGCCTCCATCCGATGGTGGAGAGAATTCATTCATAGCTCGTGGAGAAGTGCCATCTTGGCTCATATGGGCATAGTGGTGTATATCCGGATGCCGTACTGGAAGTTGATTTTCCAGTGTATTCAATCGATCAGCGAGCTCTTTGATGTATCTAGCCCTCTAGATCAGCAATCTGTCACTCGACCGCGCCACCATGACCGCATACCCTTTACTTGGACCTCTCTTCATAGGAACCCGGCTGAACTGACATCGCGATCCGACCCGCTTACAATTCGAGCACTGTTCCACCCCAGACTCCGAAGTTGCATCACAGCGAATCTGTCACGCGTCAGCGTCGCAAAACGTGTGGACTCTGGATGAGGGTATCCACCTTCTTCCGTCTACATTCGTCGCAAGCGCGCGAGACCTTCGACCTCTTTCTCGGAGTCGGGTCACCGAAGCTCGGGTCATGATTCGGGTCGAGTCCGCCCTGCGCCAACTCTTCCGCAGACACCTGTTGTCTCATATCTGGCGCCGGCTGATTGGGAGGCACCATTTCCTGCCCGTCCGATATATTTCCCGTCATGTTCGGAGCGGCATTACGCGACAGTTGCGCAGACAATTGGAGCTCGTCGGCCGACGGCATCTGTTGTTGTTGACTTGTATAGAATGGATGCGCGCCGTCGCCCATTTGGGCAGCGGTCGGAGAGGGATACGACTGCGTCGCAGGCATTTCGGACGCGATTTCGTTCGAATGCGCCTTTTCGATATTGGTTCGAGCCTCCAAATGAGGGAAGCTTCGCTGATCGTGGCGAAGTTCAATGCATTACCCACGCGGTCTGATGTTTAGAAAGCAAGGCCGGGCATTGCCGTGGATGAAGATGGATGGTGGAATCAGCGGACTGGTAGAAATCTCAACTGCGTTACGCGACTGCAATGCCGGGATTATCCTCAATGGCAACAACTTGGTCGTGTTGATGTGACCGAATGACTCGAGAGCTCTATGAAGGTGAAGCCTCTCGAAAGCGGAGGACGGCGTAGTTAACTCGGGACCGGAAGAAAGAGACGGCGATGTGTGGAGGCTGTGGAAGCCGTGGAGAGGGGTTTCGGTCTTTCTTTTTCACAAACCTGGAAAATTAGAAAGAGATTATTAATCTCGATCAGCTGACTACCTAGTATTGTTTAAGTCTCCGGTCCGACGAATTTCCGACCGACTAAGCCTTTCGTCAAATTGGCAACCAGACAACGGATCACTTTTGGTTGAACGCTGATCATCATAGTCTACTAGAAAACAGGAGGTGTCGTGGTTGCTCAACATTCTGGTCTGCCATTATTTATAGACATATATTGTCATATCTGTTCCGTCATTCCATGAATATCTACATACAGCTCATCACGGTGGGTAACGATCTTGATGGCTCAGTGAAGAACAAGGAAAGGATATCGAGAAGATATCTGAGCACGATTTTAGGCAGTACTGACGAGCGAGGTCTCAAGTGAATGTGATCTTTTGTCATCAACACAATCCATTGATGCTCTGATCAGTCTGTTTGATTAACCTTTGATATTGAGAATGTCCGAGATCTACTCAAATATCATATTCACAAATGACGTTCTCAACCTCAGACTCAGGCAGCAATGGAAGGTTCTATGGCAGAGCTCTTTTTATTTCTCTTAGTAGACCCGAGTCAGAACGTAACACGGTCGTATAAGGTATGCAGAGCGTACAGGTTGCCTACCTTACAGTCGGGTGCTTGCTGAGATAACTCTAGCAGAGTCACTTCCAGCTTTGAATGGAGAGCTGCTGTGGTGATGCGCGGGAAGCCGAGGCTCAACAATTGCATCGCGACAATGCGGTTGCGAGTTCGGGGATCGATGTCCGCAGAAAAGACATGGCAGCCACGCTTTAGAAGATTGAAGAAATCAGAGCTGAAGACGGTGAAAATGGACAACCTGTTGTGACTGGCCTGGAGCCACACCTAGCCACACCAAGTGAAAATCTAAGAGCAGCGCGGACGACAGTATTTCTTTAATCTAGATTCAGGACCTTGAGGCTTGCCAGACATTGAATTGTCGATTGCTGGGGGCCTTCAGTAGAAGAGACAGAAAGAATCGGAGGATCACCAAGTGATCGTTCAGCACGGGAATTCAATGCAATAATAAGGTACTTATTTGAGCGAGAAATTGTCTCTCGGTCCAAACCTATACTCGAGTGAGCTATGTTGCCAACTGGCCTTCGTAGTCGTGGGGCTTCAGCGTGGGACGCAATCCATCTTGACCAATCCCCTGTTATCAACAAGCATACTGCGAGCAAGAAGGACAATTTGAAATTCGACTCATCAGTGCAGCTCTACATATCAATACTACCGTTGTACTGCTGGTGAAGCCCTAAGGTACGGACAATATGAGCTGCATACCGTACAACGTACTGTACTTGGATCCCGAGCCCGGATCCCTCTAGCACTGCTTCTTATCAGATGATACCCCAAGAAAGTGCGGCTCTGATGCCAATGCCTTGATTAAGATATCTACTTAGCCTGGAGCTCAGTCGGGAATTGAAAGTCTCAAAGTCACACCCTCTGGCAGATTGCCATATCAGCGTGGTGCAGGTTAGCATTAGGGTTGAAGATTCTGTCAGACACGACACCGACCCTATTATCTGCTATGGAGCATGTTCTGGGTATCACCTATGCTCGTCCTCGCCCTCATCATCCCATCCACCATGACAATCTCATCCACGCCACCGACCCAACCCCATCCCTTCCCTTCTCACCCTAAACGCAACGGCGACGCTCAAACACAGAGCACTAATAAAGCCAAGCCAAGGAAAAAGCATAGCCACAAAGCAATCCCAGGGAAGAAGGTTTCACCAAGCCTGGAGATGAGCAAACATATCCCGCGACGACACGTTCCGATCTCCCCGGCCATTCCTCGCACCCGTCACACTCAAGACATCTTCTTCCCGCTCGCAACGGGCCGGCCGCTCTGTCGCTGCTGCAGCATCATGAAGCCGACGACGGCGGCGGCGAGGAGGCCGATGATGACAATGTTGCCTGTTGGGGATAGCGAAGACATTAGCTCACAGTAAGGTAGGTAGGTAGGTAGGTAGGTAGGTAGGTCATGGAGAGTTAGCTGCGGAGAGGTGGAAATGGAACCGGGTCGTTGGGTCAGAGTAGGAAAACCGATTTATCCCCTCCGCCCTTATTCGCAACGGAAGAATCCCATGGCGATAGGCACCGAATGAGTGCGTGACTGAGTGGGTAAGAGTCTCCCCTTCTCAATCTCCCTGCCAATACCCCCAAAACGACCAACACCAACCCTCAAACAAAACAAACGCGTAGAAAGTGAGTGAAAAGAACGAACTTACTCAGCAGGAAAGCAAACAGTCCCCTAACGAGATCGAGGACACCCTCAACGGACGTAATAGCGACGGCGAAGACGGAGCGGAAGGCGGAGAAGATGGTGTTGAGGATGCCTTGGATGAGGCCGAGAATGGAGTTGATGAGGGACGCGAAGGAGGAGGTGATGCTCGTCATTTTTGCGAGGTTGCGTGAGTGTTGGAGAAGGGGTGGTTAGATTGTTGTTGGTTTGTTGGTTCTGGGTGAAGGGGGGGCTGTGAGGTAGGGTTGATGTAGTTGTAGCCGTGCAACCGTAATGGATAAGGTAATTTGTCAACGACGAACGTGTAGGTGTGGCTGGTTTTCAGGAATGTGAAAAGAGAGGAAGAAGTTGTGGCGCTGGGTCTCTGTTTTTATATCGGAGTGTTGTTGTTGTGAATGTACTGTGGTCGCTCAGATCAGGTATTCTTGTTGGTATGACGTCGTTGTGATCGCGATAATCCGAGAGCTGCAGCTGAGGTAGATTCCGTCCCTATAAGGTAGCTACAGGGATCAGCTTACAACCACAAAGGCACATCACGCTATTGCTGCTTCGCAGTCGTGATGCGACCAAGTACGCGTATAATCAACCGCGATTGAGTTTACAGCTTTTAAAATCGAAACATTTCATCTGACTGTGATCTCAAAGGTGAAGCTACAAGCACCACAAAGTTTATATGTGCATATAAGTACATACATGTACTACCAGATCCCGAAGCATGCATTTGCGTGGATCAAAGGAATAGTAGATTCGGTCTATCGTTATGGACAGTATCAATGCAAATGTACTATTGTACTAAACACCCTGATGCGAGTCACAGAATCCTCCTTAATCATGAGACTGTCCCGAGAGGCCGTAAAACAGCAACACAAGCCCACACCAAATGTAGATACACGGAGGCCAATGTCCCCTCCACCACTGTCATCTTGTCCAGGCTGTTTCTGGCAGTTCTGCTTGATCGAAAGACACGTTTTCATTGAAAGGTGCCGCCCACAACGGATCGAGGCTCTCCTGTGTGACCGGCAAAGAAACATCCCCGCTCGAGTCAGCATCGACGTCGGCATGAGCCAGCTTTTGAGCGTCCCGAACAGTGAACCCATGCATGGGAAAGATTTCGGGATTCATCGGCGCCTCTACGGTTGCAAGATTGGAACCAGAGCCTCCGGTGGCTGTTCCTTTGAGAAAAGTGTCAATATCGATCGAATCGAGGTTGTTGGCTGCCAGCATCGAAGCTTGTGGAAAACTTAGATACGACGACGTTGTACTTAGTCGATATGTGTCACCGTCTCCAATCTCGGACGGCTCGGAGGCATAATGATTCTGTCCCATAATAGGCGGGCTGAATCCATCCAAAGGTCTGAGATCTTCGACCTCGGATATTTCGCCCGATGAGGAAGTCGTCAGACCCGACTGACCGATGTTGCTATGGTCGAGACTCGCATATGATGGTGGCTGGCTATACGATGTGGAGAATGCTGTATCGAGAGGTAAGTCGAAAGCGGACCAATCCACCGGAGGCATGCTAAGGCCAGCCGAGAAGGTCATTGGCTCAAATTCAGATGGCGAGTAATAGCCGTCAAATCCAGCAGTACCGTTGACCCGAAGGTTCTGTTGGCCGGTCAAGTTATCCAAGGCGGGCAATGACAAATCAAGTGGTGGGAGTGAGCTGTTGAGTCGCTCGACGGTCGAGCTGGACTTTGGCCGTGGCGAACCATGCTCAGACTTGCTGAGACGTACATCACGTTGAGCGCTGATGATTGAGTCATGAATCTGTGATGGAAGTGCATCCCCCAGAGTGGTCAACGGGAGGCTGTCCATCGAACGTTGGGCGACATCCGAGTGTCCATGGATGGTATGAGACCTGGGGATTTTATACGGAGCGCCACATTTGTGTGCCATGTCATTGTGCTTGTGTGCTGGCTTGTGATGACCATTCGAGAAGACCATGATGGAGTTCTCCGATCGAGCCGTTGTAAGTCCAGGTTTACGGGTGGGGATGCTTCTAGGTGGAGAGCTCTCCGGAGGGTCCATTTCCGGGACAGGGTCCAAGTAGTCCCTCTTAAGCGCACAGGTACAGCGAGCGCCATGGGTACAACAGCAGCTGTATTGGTCCACTGCGTACTGATCAGACACGGAAAGGATATCATCGTCACGTGAGCTCACTTTTCGAGTCGGTCCTCTCCGCGAAGATGCACTCGCCCTTGGTGTGAGACTTTTCTCCACAGTCGCACTTTACATGAGCGGCGCGAGACTTGCGGAGACCGCGGCAGTGGGTGCATTGTGAAACGGGACGGCCTTTCTTGTTGATGTGTGTTAGAGGTCGATCTGGTGTAGTTACCATCAGCCACTGCTTCATGATACCCGGATCAATGACTTTCAGCAGTGTGGCAACACTTACCGGCATGTTGGCAATTGCTGACCCGATGACCTCTCACGCAAGCGTCACAGGCATACTTCTCTCCATCGATCAACATCGCCGGGAAGGAAGCGGACAAGCACAGCCCGACCGAAGCACGATCGGCTCGGGCGCGTGGAAGAAGAGTAGGGTAGATGCTTCTAAGATCAAAAGAGAAATGAACAAACAATCTCATTCACAGAGGGACGGACATTCGACCTGATCGAGTCTCAATTGGAAGAAGGCTAGATGCACATCGCTCCGGGTATTATGCTGGATACCGAACGCCTATGGTGGTGAACTCAACGCCTGGAGAAAGGGAATTGCCCAGATGCAGGAAGCCCAGCCCAGCCTTGCACCTACTGGTGCCGGCCTTGGACAGCGGAACACCGAGAGCCGGTAGAGGCGACCAAAATAGGGTGTTTTATCTTGGCTTCTCTGATTTTCAGAGATAAGATTATTATGTGATAGTAAACGGAGATTTGGAGAGGGAAAGAGAATTGGAAATGTGGGTATGGATTGAAAGATATAGCGTAGGACCTCGGACTGGGGGATTTGGGTGTGGGTAGGTAAGGCGGTCGGTAAAGGCCTGTGATGCAGATCGCTTTGGGTAAGTTACGGAGGATTTGCCGCAGCACCCGTTTCTTCGCTGCCGGCGGCTCCTTTTCTTCCTTTCTTCTCTCTGTGGTCTTCTCTTTTGCTTCTATAATGCTTCCTTCTCAAGCGATCGAAGTTTCTATACTTCTATGCTTCTATGCTGCGACGTCTTGGCTTGTCCAATTCTGGCCTATGATTGCCTTCTCCGTTCTCCGCTTCCTTAAAGTAATCGTATCACCATCCTCGCGCGTATAAGTAGAGTAGACGGGTTCTATTTTCGAAGATCATACAGATGTCCCTTGTGTTCTTGCAGTTTACTGTTTACAGCACCGCCCTCAGCCCTCATTCAGGCCAGTTCTCGTGGGGGTTAAGTTCGCATACCGTAGGTACCTCGCTGTACGTGTACGTGTACTGTACCACTGGACGCAAGAAATGAATCAAATGATCGACTTCGCCTCACTCCTCACTTCAGGAAGGTACATGTAAGATAAATCGCGCACCCACCCCGGATATCCTGAACCAAGGCGCATCTTTTGGCACAGACACAGCCTCCATCCCATCCACTCGATTGATATGCCTGACAGCCATCTGTCATTTCGCTCTGTAATAAGGTGTTGTATTGTTGTAGGAGGAGGCCTGACTCGGCCGTCATATATCCAGACCATCATGTTTCGTTTCGTTTCGTTTTCGTTTTCGTTTCGCTTCGTCTCGTTCACTCACTCACCTGCTCGTTGTTAGGTGGCATCTCTCTCCTGGAATACAGCTGCACTCGGCGTGCTTGGATTCCTGACAGAGTGGCTTTCCCACAAATGATATCTCATCAACAGGATCAGAGAACGTACGAAGAAATCCGTCAAGAGGTATGGATTTCACCCAAAGATGACCCTCGATCAGGCACCGCCTTGTGACCTGCACATGGCAAGCTCCCAACACTGATATTGGGGAGGAGAGAGTCCTAGAGTAGAAGTATGGACCTGAATAGTTATTGGCAAACGCGCTCCAACTGGAGTGGCCGCTATATAGCCCTTATAACCCCAGCTCGAGACGTGACATCCATGGACATGATTCTCCCATTGCCTTGCGTGGTGCAAAAGTCCAGATGGCAGAAGTTGCAGTTCGGACGCCTGTACTGATCCCGGTTGGGAGACGTCGTGACACTCAATTGTAGTTGAAAGCTTCATGGTCTTCATGGTGGCTGCCTTGGGGCGTTGATGGCCCCGACGTCGATATCGTAGCCGTCATTGATGGTCACCATAACGTAGTACTCGTCGAAACCAGCAGCCGGGCTGGTAACGACGCTGGTCACGGTTGCTTGAGACCTGATTTCGCCTGCGTCAATCCAGAAGGGGCCGCCGAGGGTGGTGAATGTAGAACCGGTCTGATTCACGTAGATGGTGGAGTTGAAGTCCTCCCTTGTGGGAGCCATCGAGGTAGTGATCGGTGTTGATTTAGCTGTAGCTTCCGGCTTATATCTTCATAAGTTTCGAATCGGATTTACCAGTGCTGCTGATCTGTTTGGTTTCCACCAATGTGAAAAGCTGCCGATTGGTTCCATTTGACCATAGATAGCCGCATCGCCAATAACTCGACCATCTGGCTGAGGCGTCTGAAAAGTCGACCCACCAACAGCGATAGCGCTCGTTAATGCCCGAAAGACGGGACTTGGATTGCTGATGCATCTGCCAAAAAGGCTGAAGAAGAGGAAGGCGCCCACCTGCACGGCCGCATTCAGAGCCAATATTCTGAATGTGGCGTGGGAGTCGTTGTTTGACCGGAAGAAGCAGCAATAGAGAAAGTTGTGGGTGAAGAAGCTGGTAGGATAGTCCAGCAAGACATCTAGCGTCCTCGCTGCGTGCCAGTGTCCGAAAAGGGCAAGCAAGAGTGCTTGATAGCGTTGAGTTTGTGAAAGTTAACAAAGAGAAAGCTGGGTACTCCATGGTTGGTGAAATGAGTGTAGACAGACCAAGCAGCCGAAAACGGACTGAGGGAAGATCAACGACCAAAGGCATAGAATGATTTTTTCTCAATCAGAGCAGCGCAAGGAAAGACAGATAGAACAGAGATACGTCCTGGGAAGCCAAGCCATCTCAGGAGAGAAATCAGCTCTCCCATATCCCCATAATCACAACCCTATAATCTCGAGACGCTCGTAGTAGTATCTCAGATGGCAGTTGGGTCAAACCTCTGCTGATGAGATACGGCGCTGAGGGTTTGATATATGTTGATGAAAGATGGGGATGGGCGGGAAGATGCAATTTTCCCCCTGGAAAGATGGTCCCTGGAGGAGAACAGAAATCCATCGTAGCTTGGTGTGCTCGAATGTTCCCCTGCCCGGTCCTCCTCTGGGTTTGTCCAGATAGGCAGAGAGGGGGAGCTGTTTGACGATTTGTCTGCTTGGCACTTGCTCACAATTTGTTTCCATCAGCAAGTCTGTTGGGATCATCAGATCACGCCCGCGGGACGTTATTGTGGGCTAATCAAATCAAAGATCCGGATCCGGCATAGTTGACATTGGAGCAACGAAGCTACATAGAGGTTTGGATATGGTCCTCTTCAATTATCGATTACATGATGAGCGGGTTACGGTGCTCCTTGTGAAAGGATCTCTATCATCTATGTCTACTACTCTACTCTGGGTCCACCCCGAGGTTTGTTTGAACTGCATAGTATCAATCACACTAAATCAACTCGGATGCCCTATAACCCCATCTATTGCGACCCAGATTGAAACTCGTCAGTCATAACTTCATCATATCTTGAACTCCAACCCACCCTAAACGATCCCAGTATACCCCACCAAATCCACGCACTTCACTCCGATCCGGCTCTATACATCATCTCCCCACTCCTCCCCAACAACATCCTCAATCTCCACGACACCGCTGACCTCCCCTTTCTCATCCACGATCCCCAGTATCGTCCCAGGTTTCAAAAAGGTCCTTCCCCTAGGTTCCTCGCGCATTCTCTCGATCCACTCTCTCGCTTCATCGACCGTCGACTGCGCCAGGACAGAAATCCAGTCCGTCCTCTCGACGACGATGTCGCCCAGCTGACTGACGGGACAATCCATGTCTCGAAGCTTCTGGATCTGGCGCGGTGCAATTATCTTCCGGGGATGTACTCGGACCCAGCCGCCCGGCGATCGGACCGCTTCGACCATGATGTGTAGTGCTCGAAGTTCGAGGTTTGCGTGCGGCCGAGCGATGGGGATTTGGTCTACCGTCGTTGCGATGTCGGCCATGCGTTTGGGTCCGTTCTCCGCGACTCTCTGGCCGATGGCGCCGCCGGGATGAAAGCTATGGAACACTTCGGTGGGGCCTTTGCCCGGAAGGTTGTGTAATCTGCGCGCTACAGCGAGGGCGAGAGCGTCGCCAAGGGCAAGTGCCACGGTTGTGGAGGTGGTTGGGGCTGAGACGCCGAAGGAGGTTTGTTCAGGCTCGTGGATGGGTGCTGGGAGGAGGATGCCATTGATGCGATCGGCTAGAAGAGGACAGGCGGAGGGCTGGGTATGTTGTGTGAGAGCTATCAGGGCCGTATTGTATGGGAGATGGCTGATGAGGGATAGGAGCTCGGCAGTGCGTCCAGAAAAGCTAACAAGAAGGAAGATGTCATTCTAGGTCTCAATTAGCTGTGTACTATATTAGGTACACGTTCACAAGATAGTTTGACTTACCGGACCGACAACCCCAAGATCACCATGAAGTGCCTCTGTTGGGTGCAGAAAGGCGCTCCGTATACCGAAACTGTTCATCGTCGCAACAACTTTAGCCCCAATTTTCCCACTCTTACCCAATCCACTGACGACCAGTTTCCCTCCGTTTAGTATTGCCTTCGAAATGCGACTGACAGCGCTAGTAAACCCTTCCTGCGCCACCGAATTTGTGTCGTAAAGTCTCTCAAGGTGAGCCAAAGCAGTTCTCTCAGTCGAGATGACATGAATGGCAGTAGATATGTCGGCCGCATTGAGCGCAGATTTGAGTTGTTCGTCGGTGTCAGGTGGTGTCATCGGGAGTTGTAGGATTGATTCACACACCGGGGGCATCGAAGTAGGTAGCGATGGTGAGATAGGCGTCAGCAGCTGTGGTTTCCCTAAGCTGGACATGAGAGACATCCTGGGTCGATCTTCCATTGCTGCTGTCGAATGAGTCGTTATAGGTAGAGGATAAGAGATGTGTACGGGAGGACAACAAGGGGCGGTGGTGGCAGCCACACAGACGTTGATGAAAATACCTATATGGAACGGATTATATGGTAATCACTGTAGATACTGAGTATCTGATGAAGAAAGACGGGCAGTTGGGCGCAAAGAAGAGCTTTGAGAAGTGGCCGATGTTGAGAAGAAGAATAATATGCTAATGATAGAATAATAACTGGGAAGCTGAAACTGTCCTTACCTTATGGTTTCAAGGAAATCTGATACTGATACAATTAATATCTCCGGAGGCTCTTTGTAATCAGAATCGACCCTGCCTTTACTAAGGTATGTAAGTCCGTACACACTGTAAGTTAGTGCATTTTTGAATTTGTTGTCCCGACCGATGCCGAAAGGCAACCGCTCATGCGAACGGGCACGCCATTTAACGTTCCAAGAAGAACTACCTGTACCTAAGGTATCTGCTGCATTATTGAAATTGTATTGGTGAGCATGTATGTAAGGTAGGCTGGCCTGGATGGTCGCACAGAGGGAAGGTTGATACGGTGGATACTGCAACTTAGCTCCCGCCGACTTTCCCTCTTCTGATTGATGGATTCGTCATCAAGCCGACCTGGGACTAGGTAATTCTCGATGCGACTCCAATCAATCGAGGAAAGGGCAAGAGCAAGAGCAAGAGCACGAGCAAGAGGAAGAGGGAAGAGGAGAGGATGTTGCATGGGCCGTCAGCATAAAGAAAAGAAAAGAAAAGAAAAGAAAAGAAACCAGACCGAGTCGAATCCGGGAAGAGCTTAACGTTATCGATTGCCTGTTCTACGTCCCCGATACAGTGGTACAGTAGGGCCACTAATGCATTTCACCCTTGTTCTTTCTTTGTCGCTGTTTGCCTACATACATATGTATCAAAGATTAACATGTCTTCACCGCAACTTGGTCACCCCAAAGCTAGAGTTGCCCTTACTCACCGTTCTGCCGCTTCGTCGAGGTCTGGTACGCCTGCAGTCATCAGTCTATCACAACCCGGTCCTTTCCCAACCCTGCAGAATGCTCCATAGAGCCAAGGCATGCGGCATGGAGGAGTAAGGTATATACCAGGATCTGCGCTGTATCGCCGCATATGGTTCAATATCGCTTCGGCGCCCTCACAGCCCGTTCCTCCCCCCTTCAAACTCATCGACGTCGTACTCTTTCGGGTATCTGTCCAGGATGTCACGTAGTTCCTGCATCTGAGCTTCGCTCTCCTCGCTCAGTTTCTCGTACACATCAGTAAACATGTCCTTGAGCGGCCCTCTCTTCTCTTTCTCGGCTGCGGAGAAGGCCTCCAACACGTCTTTCCTGATACTGGATCTCGCTTGCTTCTCCTTTTCTTCGTCCCAATACCCCATGCTCTCCATCCATTTCCGTAACCTCGTGATGGGGTTGTCTCGCCGCTTCCAGTCTTCCACCTCGACTTTGGCACGGTACGCGAAGCTGTCGTCACTGGTGCTGTGATGCGACACACGATAGCTCATCGCTTCGATAAGGACAGGCTTGCCGCCATCCTCGAGGGCCATCCGTCTCGCCTCTTTCGTCACCTCACGGACGGCGAAGATGTCGTTCCCGTCAACTCTGACTGTATCGATGCCGTAGCCCACACCACGGCTCGCTATACCATCACCTCGGTACTGCTCTAATGTCGGCGTGGAGATGGCGTAACCATTGTTGCGGCAGATGAAGATAACGGGGCATGATCGTGTAGCTGCGATATTCAGGGCAGCGTGGAAGTCGCCTTCACTGGCGGCACCTTCCCCAAAATAGCATGCCACAACCCGGGGGGGGATATTGGGATTCTGTAGAGCTTGGAGTTTCAAAGCGTAAGCGGCACCAGCCGCCTGCGGAATCTGCGTCGCAAGCGGTGAAGATATCGTATGCTGTCGTCCCCTATCAGCGCTGTAAAGTATGGACTGACACAGTAACAACGTACGATATTCAGCTTACGACTGCCGTAATGCACGGGCATATTGCGTCCCTTTCCGACATCTTTGCCATTGGCAAAAAGTTGGCTCATGAAGTCCTCCAATGTAAAGCCGCGGTGCTGAAAAACACCAGTCTCGCGATATTGTGCAAATATTACGTCTTCGGGGGTTAATGCTGAAGCCGAGCCAACTGCGATGCCCTCCTCACCGGCAGATACCTAAGCCTCGTCAGTCGCACCGTCATACTGTACACCATGCACCAATGATTGTGTACCATGTAGAAGCTCAGTCGTCCCTGTCTCTGTGCATCGAACATAATCAAGTCCATGATACTCACTGCCACCCTTACGAGCTACATCAGCCCACCCGTTCTACCACTAGCGTATGTGAGCCATGCCCGCCCTTACCAGTCAACATATCTTTATACCATTTCACTACCTCCTGCTCGCTGACATCATTCGGTGGTCGATCTTCGTCGACAATGACCCCGTCAGAGTCCATGACTCGATACGTAGGTATGGCCGGGTACGTTGCGGGTCGTTGGAAGGAGAGATCCGTTGTGAATTTGCTATTGACTGCCCCGGGAAAATGTACACTCCACAACTGTGAGCATTGCAATACTTTTATAGCTAGTGGTATCACTCACTGATCTGACCCCGGCCTTTGAGACACAGAGCTGCATCGGACCTGGGTTCTCCATTGCCGACTCGAATGCTGAATCGCGCAAGTCTGCGCTCGACGCAAGGAGCGCAACAGACGTGAAGAGCAACGAGTAGACATACGGTTATCGATCGATCATTCTCGGGTGTTGATTGAACGCTGAGAAGGGTGGGTATGGAGGGCCGCGATGGGACAACTGTTTACTCGGCGACGATAGCCCTACCGGCTTGCATCGGCAGCTTACAGTACGGCGCTAGGCTCATTCTATGCTAGTGTGACATCTTGGTTCGATGATTGCTTCACAGCTTCAACAACATACTGTAGCTTCTCGCTGGAGCCTCAAAAATGGCTTCAAGACCAGCATGGAGAATCCTGACAGCGGCTTCACGCCGAAAAACACCTTCACAACACCCCTACAGATGCTTCTCATGCTCACTACGCCAAGCGCAAGAAGGCGCCAAACAAAATGACCGAACCACGCATTTCGGCTTCGAAACCGTCCCCGAGTCTGCCAAAGAGTCCAAAGGTCTGCAACCCAACCCCCCGTCACCGAACAACCAAGCTCACCACCTCCACCACAGTCGGAGCCGTCTTCTCCTCCGTCGCCTCCTCCTACGACACCATGAACGACCTCATGTCGCTCGGCATCCACCGCCTCTGGAAAGACCGCTTCGTCCGCTCCCTCAACCCCGGCACCGACCCCTCCTCCACCTCTCCCCAACAAGGCTGGACCATCCTCGACATCGCCGGCGGCACCGGCGACATCGCCCTGCGCATGCTCGACCACGCCACGCTCATCAACCACGACGCACACACACACGTCACCGTCGCCGACATCAACGCCGCCATGCTATCCGAAGGCCGCAAGCGCAGCCTCGCCACGCCCTACGCGCGCAGCGACCGCCTGCGCTTCCTCGAAGCAAACGCCGAATCGCTCCCCACCATCCCAACCGGCTCCGTCGATCTCTACACGGTCGCGTTCGGGATCCGGAACTTCACGGACAAGCGGGCGGCGCTGCGCGAGGCGTTTCGCGTGCTGAAGCCGGGCGGGGTGTTTGCGTGTTTGGAGTTCAGCAAGGTGAATAATGGGTTGTTCGATGCGGTTTATAAGCGGTGGAGCTTCGGGGCGATTCCGTTGATCGGGCAGCTGGTGGCGGGCGATCGGGCGAGTTATCAGTATCTGGTTGAGAGTATTGAGCGGTTTCCGAGTCAGGGGGAGTTTCGTGGGATGATTGAGGAGGCGGGGTTTTTGGTGCCGGGGAGGGGGTGGGAGGATTTGACGGGGGGGATTGCGGCGATACATAAGGGGGTTAAGCCGTTGGATAAGAGGAAGTGAGGGGGGGTGGATCTGTGCCTTGTTGTGTTATAGATTGTTACTACAATTCTGGGGAGTCTTGTCACCTCTATGTACAGTTCAATCCATATGGCAAGGTATCACCCACTTCCTACCGGCGTGCAGCCAGGTACCTACCACCAGACGCCAAGCAATGCTGCTGCTCATCCCCCTAACCCTCAAAAACGCCGAAAATACCAATCCTCTTATGACTTCGTCTTCCCATACGCCCCACCCTCCCTCCTCCTCATCTCCAACGCCCTCTTATATGGCGGCGCCGTCGGCGGCTGCACCGGATCCAAACTGACCCAATCCTCCGGCAAATGATACGTGGCATTGGCATCCCAAGCCGACAGATCCCCACACGCCAAGAACGGCGCGATCCACCTATCCGGGTCCTCCTCATCCCCCTCAAACTCCAACACCGTAACCCCATCATCCCGAACCGTCCTCTTCTGCCTCTGCCTCCTTCCCCGCCCCTCCCCCTCCTCCCCCTCCTCCTTTACCAACCCCCCCACCCCCGCCCCCAACGACCTCTCCAACCCCGCCCTACCCCCCACCGACGGCCTAAACCCCTCACAAACAACAAACGCCTCCACACTACTCGCCCTACTACTCCGCGGCTTCGCGCAATGCACTCGCTCGAAGAGGACCTTGAGCTGCGCGTAGATGAGATCGACGTCCTTGCCGCGAAAGATCTTGGCGACGAACTTGCCGCCGGGCTTGAGGACGCAGCGGGCTACGCTCAGGGCGGAGAAGAGCAGCTGCGCTTGGATGTAGATGTCGAAGTCGTGCAGGCCGGTGACGTCGGGGGCGCCGTCGCTGATGACGAGGTCGACGGGGTGCGGGGGGTTGGTGGGTGCGGCGGAAGGGGAGGGGGAGGAGGATGGGGAGGAGGGGTAGGTTTCCGGGTCGAGGGCTTGGAGGATGCGCGGGATCGTGGACGGGTGCGTGATGTCGCCTTTCAGCATCGTGATGCCGTCGAGGGGCGACATGGGCTGTAGGTCGATGGCGACGATCTTGACGTTTTGTCGGGGTTGCAGTCTGGGTTCTGACTGCGCGCCATCGTTGCTGGTATTCAGGTTGTCCTGGGTAGCGGCTTGTTCCTTTCGCTGCTTCTCGTCTCGCGCGCGCCGCCCAAAGGGCTCGCCTTTGATGAGGACTCGGCTGAGGACCTGGCTCCAGCTTCCGGGGGCGGCGCAGAGGTCGACGACGCGGGTGACGCCGGAGAAGAGGTCGAATTCTTCGTCGAGCTGGATCAGCTTGAAGGCGGAGCGGGCTCGCCAGCCTTGTTCTTTGGCGAGCCGGTAGTAGGCGTCGCGTTTGTCTTTGGAGGACTTACCCATTGCTGGATCGTATCGATCACGTAGTGCACTTAGAGCGCCGTAGATCTACCTGACGACTGTGCGTTTACCCGCGCCGGCCTAGTTGGGCTAGCCCCAGCTCGTAGCGCAGGTAAGACGCTCTTTCTTCGTTTCTTGGGAAGCTCTAGATACAGCAAGATATGACAGTGCTTCTACTTCAATGATGTCTTTGAAGCCCTCCTTCGATGGAGTACTGTGACACAATACCTGATAAGCGATATCTCGAGTAACATTGTCGACACCGTCGCTATACCTCGTGATCTACACTCTATATCTTATCAAGACCGAAGGGGTCTACAAGTTTATCATATCAATGGTGCCAAGGTTGATGATCAAGATCTAAATCTTACTACGATCGTGGCTTTTGTACCTATTGATGGTCTGATGGAACATGCGGCCGAAGGGTAGTGGCATGCCAACCTTTAAACTACCCATAAGACTTGCTTTTCTTTCTATATTCCTTCTGGGCCATACGACGCTCAGCAGCAGTGATCGATGACGGATACTTCTTGTTCGCCTCAGTCGGCCGCAGCTTAGCCCTCATGTAGTCATTATAAGAAGTCTTGTCCGGAGTTCCCTTCGTCGCACGTCTTCTGCGAGGCCGTGGATACTGCCGGAGAGGGCTGTTATCGTACTCGTACCACTGTGTACGCACCATATGTCTCCAGAGATACTTGGAACTGACCATGCCGTTTGGGCGTCTCGTTTTACGGGGCTCGAAGGGTAATGCTCTCATTCTCGGCTTGATCTGAATGTTTGGTATGCAGAGCGGCTCCGGACCGGTGTAGAGTTCGATATCACTGGTGAGGGTGTCCGGAGCTCGCTCGGGCTTTTCGATGCGGCAGATGGTGCAGCTGTCGCCTCCAATGTGGAACAGCTATGGCTCGCCGCCTTCAAAGTTGTGCTGGCCGTACATGCCGAGGTTGAAAAACTGCACCGGTAATGTGACGCCAACCTTGTGCAGTGTATCGAATTCTGGAGTACATTCAGTGATGGGAGCAGTTGATATTGTCGGGGACTCGAGAATGGTCAGAACCTTTGGGTCGAATTCACCCCTTCCGTAGGTAACGTTGAAGTCTAGGGCCCGCAGTTGGCCTTGGGGTGCTTTGCCTGGCAACAATATGGCGACATCGAACGTTGCGATGGTATTCGATATGGTAGCTAGATATACTTCAAGCGACATTTCGGCAACAGAATGCCCTTGATACCCTTGAAGTCTTGTGAAGTATGCGTAGATCCTGTGCTGCTCATAGGAACGGAAGACAGGGCTGAAGGAGTCTTGCCTATTGTGCGTGACTGCCCAGAGAGCTTTCGAGTAGTTACATGTGAGGACTTGGGCAACAAGAAGCAGATTTCTGACGTTGAAGGTTCCAGCGCCCAATGCCGTCGCAATTCGGAAAGCACGCTTGAAATTACCCTGAGACCACAGGATGGTTGTAAGGTCAGGGTAAACAAACAGCAAACCATCTCGTTTAATACATTTGTGATGATGCCCAAGATGGGCAACGATCTTACAGACACCCACATCATATCCGTAGAGTGATACTGTTCCATCCTTCAGCTGCACCGGGCCTAGCGGCTCGACTCGATCAAAGTGGAGCACATCCGATGCTATTCGACGCACCTCGAAGGGTGGCATCACGCAGTTATAGTTTCGGGATAGAGGAGGTACGCCAGGAGTCTTCCACATGATTGCGCAGCAAGCCCAGCGAACATGTTGCTGCTTGATTGCCATTTCCCACCACAACCGCCAGATATCCTCTGGTGTTTGGCCTTGAGTGACGGTGATGCTCACTCCAGAAGCCGCCATAGCCCCGTAGATAACATCTTGCGGAACACTGCATTCCCGGTCGCTGATTTGAGTGATGAACCGAGTTCGGTCCATTCGGTTGAGACGGAGAAGGAGTAAGGACCACATACACGATCTCAGCTTCCGCAATCTTGCAGATTGCTCCATGGTAAAATGTTCGTCGACGAGAGCGATTACAGCGCTGAAGTGACTGTCAGGAACGCAAATCATTGAGTGATTTGTGCCAATCCATATGACAGCTTTCGCGAGAAGGACCTCTTGGGCAGTCCATACACGAGTGGCCCACAAACCCTTGACCAGGTGGCTCAAACCGTGCAGCGCTCTGATCAACAGAGACTTGATAGGCTCTTCCGTACACCGTCTTGCCTGCTTCGCGCTCCAGTCATTATCCTCAACCATCTTGAATGCTGGTTCCAGAGCCTCTGCAAGTCTGTCCACATCTGCTTGGGTGGCTTGAAGATCATAGGGAAGCATGACGGCAAGTGACACGGCTTCCGAAAAAATACTGCCCATCAAAGGAATCTGACGTTGCTTGTCTACCTCGGAAGCTTGATCTATGCAAAAGGTATCGACCCAGCAGTGATCCAGTTCCTGCAGCGGATTCACAGAGTTGTTGATCGAGCCCCGTAAGGCTTGACCGCCAATAGTCTCCGAAAAAGCAGCCCCGAGTTGAAGAGACCGTCGGCCCAGGCATGTGAGACTGCGATGTAAGGCGGCATCGAGTCCATCGCATACTCCTCAAGGACGCCAGTTGATAGTCTCACCAGCCGTGTCACCTCTGCGTGTGGCATGTTGCATCGAAGTTTGATTTGCGAATTCAAGAACACAACACAAGCCAGACATCACCGATGCATCCGAAGAAGGCTCCGCGCAGAAAACGTCGTGCTTGGGTACAAATCTGGCATTTGAGAGGACAGAAATTGAGATGCAGTTGGCTTCATTAATTAAGCTCTAATGTCATACATCTCCCCGGCAAACCTTGTGGCAAGGTCTGCCCGTCGTTTTCAATATCAATCCAAGTCTCATTCAGTGGTAGAGATAGTATGAGCGAAGATAGTACCTAGCTGTTGCCTACCTTAAGTATACGTGTCAAGGCAGGGTTAATCTTGTCAAACATAGGAGGAGTGGCTAGTGGAATGAACGTGTAATCATAAGTGTCTAGCTACTCTATGGAAATGTGGCCCTATAAGAAGGCCTTCAATCAGCAAAAGAAAAAACTTTTATTCATAGCAAACTGTTTATTCTAGCAAACTCTGCATGTTCCTGAAACCTCTGTAGAACTCTGAACCACTAAGATAACAAAATGAGACTGAAAGTTTGACACACTTTCTCAGTCTGTTTTGATGACAGTGAG
>JAABUY010000182.1_pt1 | contig 128938 bp, 120 predicted proteins | sample 5560271 | NCBI WGS metagenome assembly JAABUY01 (sample SAMN10711886, study PRJNA513374) | rock metagenome | isolation source: Antarctica rocks | place: Antarctica: Victoria Land, University Valley
ATAGGATGCCAAGCGTAATGCATTGTCGTGCGTGCCTGATGAAGCCACAATCCGCCTCTACAAACGAGAAGCTCGCTTCGTACACAATCATCATCAAGCTATGCAAGTGGTTTATGACACAGTAAGAATAGAGGTTTGCGCCGAGCGCGATCCGAAGGGGCTGTACGCCAAGGCGAAGGCCGGGCTGATTCCCAACTTCACCGGGATCAGCGCGCCGTATGAGCCGCCGCTGGCGCCGGACATTCATTTGCGTACCGGCGAAAGCTCGGCGGAGGCGATGGCCGAGCAGGTCGCGGAAGCGGTGCTGCGGCGGTAGCTGCAACGGCGCTATGACGAGCGCCAAACCCGCAATCATCGGGTTTTTCCGACTTGGGCACAGAGGTCGGATGCGATGCAATCCGGGCAAACCGCTTCCCGGATGGTTGAAGGCTTGCCACATCACCCGTGACGTTCGTCACCAGTTTCAGAATCAGGCTGATCCTCGCGTCTTCCCCTGAGTGCGCCGTGTCGCGGCGAAGACGGCGACGGCCTCCTGATCGCTTGGAACTTGGCGGACGTAGGCGTCAACGAACTCTGCCGCTCCCGGCATCCCGCTCGTCAGGATGCGGTCGGACGCTGCCTCGATGTCGTAGACGGCTCTCCGTAGAACGATGTCTGGGCCGAGCAGCGCCCAAGCTGCGCCGGTGTGGCCGTATGGCATCCCGACCGATCCGGCGTTGACGATGCGCCTTCGGTTGAACAGCCGATCAAAGGGCATGTGGCAGTGACCCAGCACCACGATGCCCGACGTCAGATCGGCGAAGGCTGCCTCGGCGTGCTCGAAAGAGCTGTCTACGAGAAACATCTCGTTGTCGTCGCGCGCGGTCGCGTGACAGATATCGATAAGCCCGAGCGAAGCCAGATTGACGTGATGCGCCAGCGGCAAGTTGGCCAAGCGCTTCAAGTGGCCTTCGGGTATCTGCCGGGCCGACCATTCGATAAGGTCTCTCATCTGCGTGTCCGGATGGGTGAACGTTCCAGCCGCTGCCTCGCCAACCCATCGATCGCCGTTCCCGCGAAGCCACACGGCTCTGCTCCCAAGGCCGTCGAGGAGTTCAAGCGTCTGCCGCGGAAAGGGACCGTCCGCGAGGTCGCCATTCACAACTATCAGATCAGGTTGAGCCTGCCCGACGTCCCTCAGGACCGCTTCGAGCGCCGGAAGATTTCCGTGTATGTCAGAGAGGACGGCAATCCTGTTCATACAATGTGCTCCGAAGCGCGGTCACGCTTGTCAGACTACGATGGGCTTCATCGTCGCCGCCGTTCCGAGCGAAGCGGACATGATGGCGGCGATTGCCACCACCTGAACGACCGTCAGCCGCTCATGCAGGAAGACGAAGCCCATTATCGCGGCGAGCGCCGGCTCCAGGCTGGTCAGGATGCCGTAGACCCTGGTCGGCAGCCGCGTCAGCGCGACCATCTCCAGGGAGAAGGGCAGGGCGCTGGAGAAGATCGCGACCACGACGGCGCTGAGCAGGACCGCCGGCGTGAACAGCGCGGCGCCCGCGTGAGCGAGGCCGAACGGGGCGACGAGCAGGGCGGCGATGGCGATGCCCAGCGCCGTCGCCGCCGGGCCATGCTGCGCGCCAGCCTTTTGCCCGAAGATGGCGTAGAGCGCCCAGAGCGCCCCCGCGCCGAGCGCGAAAAGCACGCCGACAGGATCGACCGAATGCCCCGAGCGACCGAGCGGCAGCAGGAACAGCAGCCCCGCGACAGCCAGGCCGGTCCAGGCGAGGTCGATCCAGCGTCGCGAGAAGGCAACCGCCATGGCGAGCGGGCCGGTGATCTCCAGCGCCACGGCGATGCCGAGGGGAAGCGTCCGAAGCGCCATGTAGAACAGCAGGTTCATGCCTCCGAGCGAGGCGCCGTAGGCGATCAATGCAGGCAAGGTGCGAAGCGACAGCCTGGCGCGCCATGGCCGCAGCAACGGCACCAGTACGATCGCCGCCAACCCCAGGCGCAGCGCCGTGGCCCCTTGGGCGCCCACCGCCGGAAACAGGCGTTCCGCGAACGTCGCGCCGTATTGAACCGAGACCATGGCGACCAGGAACGCCGCGAACGGCACGAGAGACGCCACCGCCGCCGATCTCGTGACGCCAGGGTGGGCTGACGCCACGGTGACACCTCCAGCGCCTGCCAAGCGGCCTTATGTCACAGGGTTCGCACCCCACAAACTGAAAGCTGGCCGACCCATGCCGAGTTCGACCGCACGCACCTGGAGCGTCGAGACGACTTCCTGACCGGCGCGAGCCCGCGCCGGTCAGGATCATCGGGGTCAGCCGCCGTTCAGCGCGTGCCGCAGGAAGGCGTTGCCCTGCGCCACCGCCGCCTGCGCCGCCGGGGTGCCGGCCAGGGCGTTCAGCATGACGAAGTCGTGGATGGTGCCGTTGTAGCGGGTCGAGGTCACCTTCACGCCGGCCTGCGACAGCTTGCGGGCGTACGCCTCGCCCTCGTCGCGCAGCACGTCGTTCTCGTCGGTGATGACCAGCGCCTCTGGCTGACCGGCAAGCTGGTCGAGCGAGGCGTGCAAGGGCGAGGCATGCGGATCGGTGCGCTTGTCTACGTCCGGCAGGTAGGCGTCCCAGAACCACTTCATCGCCGGCTTGGTCAGCCATGGGCCGTTGGCGAACTCGTTGTACGAGCCGTTTTCGAAATTGGCGTCGGTCACCGGGTAGAACAGCAGCTGGGCGCGGATCGCCGGGCCGTTGCGCTCCTTGGCCAGCAGTGCCACCTCGGCCGCCATGTTGCCGCCCACGCTATCGCCGGCAACCGCCAGGCGCTTCGCGTCGACGCCGAACTGCTGCGGGTGCTCGGCGACGTACTTGGTGGCCGCGTAGTCCTCCTCGATCGCCACCGGGAACTGGTTCTCGGGCGAGCGGTCGTAGTCGACGAACACCACGGCGGCGTGGACGCCCACGGCGATCTCGCGCACCAAGCGGTCATGCGTGGTCGCGTCGCCCATCACCCAGCCGGCGCCGTGGTAGTACATCACCACCGGCAGGCGCGTCCTGACGCCATGCGGCCGGACGATGCTGACCTGCACCTTGCCTTTCGGCCCGACCGGCAGCACGCGGCGCTCGATGTCTGCGGCCGGCTTGGCCACCGCCCCGGACTGCGCGCCGTGCAGCACGTCGCGCGCCCCGTCCGGCGTCAGGGTGTAGATCGGCGGCGCCTTGGACGCCGTGAGCTTGTCGATGAAATTCTGCGTGGTGGGTTCGAGCTGGGCGGCGAGGGCGCCGGTGGCGGTGGCGGCCAGCAGGCCGGCAGCGACGAGGCTGCTGCGGAATGGTGTCATGGCAACGTCCTTCGATGTTCTGCGATCCCGTGCTTGGGACTCCAGAAACATCGCACACAAATAGATCGTGCGCGACATTCGTTCGTTGGAGGGCAGCAATGCGTCATTGCTAGAGTGATTGAGTTGCGCGCGATATAGATTGCCTCATGACCGCACGCATCGATCCCCTCGGCGAATACCTCTGCTTCGCGATCTATTCGGCCGGCCATGCGCTTAACCGCGTCTATAAGCCGATGCTGGACGCGCTCGGCCTGACCTATCCGCAGTACTTGGTGATGACGGTTCTGTGGGATGCCGACGGACGCACGGTCGGCCAACTCGGCGAGCGGTTGTTCCTGGACTCGAGCACCTTGACGCCGCTGCTGAAACGTCTGGAGCAGGCCGGCCAAATTCGCCGTGAGCGCGATCCCGGCGACGAGCGCGTGGTGCGGGCGCGGTTGACCGAGCAGGGCCGGGGACTACAGGCGCGCGCGCAGGCGATACCCGGCTGCATCGTCGCCGCTTCCGGCCAGTCGGCGACGGAGGTGGGTCGGCTGAAAAGCGAGATAGAAGACCTGCGCGACGCCTTCAATCGCTTTAGCCAACAAAAAGCCGGAGGCGCCTGACGACGCCTCCGGCTTTGCTAAGGCGAGCGAGAGCCTACTCCGCGGCGTGGGCGATTGGCTGCATGCCCTGCGACGCGCTCACCGGGTCCGAGTTGGCCGGCAGGTGCGCCTTTCGCAACGCCGCCTCGACGCCGGCGCCATAAGCCGGGTCGACCTTGTTGAACTCGGCCACCTGACGGTCGACGATGTGCTCCGGCACGCCCTGCATCGCCGCCGCGATGTTGCCGAACAGCCGCTGCTGCTGCTCCGCGCCGAGCAGGATGAACAGGTCGCGGACCTGGCTGTAGTCGTCGTTGCCTTCACGGTGGTTGTAGCGGTCGGCGTCGCCGTCGATACGCAGCGGCGGCTCCTGCGCCGACTTCTGCTCGACCGGGCCGTCGAACGAGTTCGGCTCGTAGTAGGCGTCCTTGCCCTTCGGCGAGTCGAAGCGCATCGCCCCGTCGGCGTGGTAAGTGTGGACCTGCGACTTCGGGCGGTTCACCGGCAACGCCTCGTAGTGCGTGCCGACCCGGTAGCGGTGCGCGTCGGCGTACGAGAACAGTCGCGCCTGCAGCATCTTGTCCGGGCTGAAGCCGATGCCGGGCACGACGTTGGACGGCGAGAACGACGCCTGCTCGATCTCGGCGAAGTAATGGTCTGGGTTGCGGTCGAGCTTGACGGTGCCGACCTCGATCAACGGGTAGTCGCCATGCGGCCAGACCTTGGTCAGATCGAACGGGTTGTACGGCGTCTTCTCGGCGTCGGCCTCCGGCATGACCTGGATGCAGAACTTCCACGACGGGCCTTCGCCGCGCCCGATGGCGTCGAACAGGTCGCGCTGCGCGCTCTCGCGATCGTTGGCGATGATCGCGTTGCCCTCGTCGTTGCTCCAGTGCTTGTGGCCGTCCAGCGTCTTGAAGTGGAACTTCACCCAGTAACGCTCGCCGTCGTCGTTCCAGAAGCTGAATGTGTGGCTGCCGTAGCCGTTCATGTGGGTGTAGTTCTGCGGCAGGCCGCGGTCGCTGAACAGGATGGTGACCTGGTGCAGGCTCTCCGGCGACAGCGACCAGAAGTCCCACATCGCGGTGGCCGAGCGCATGTTGGTCTTGGGGTGGCGCTTCTGGGTGCGGATGAAGTCGGGGAACTTCATCGGGTCGCGCACGAAGAACACCGGCGTGTTGTTGCCGACCATGTCCCAGTTGCCGTCCTCGGTGTAGAACTTCATCGAGAACCCGCGCACGTCGCGCTCCGCGTCGGCGGCGCCGCGCTCGCCGGCCACGGTCGAGAAGCGCATCAGCAGCTCGGTCTTCTTGCCCACTTCGGCGAACAGCTTCGCCTTGGTGTACTTGCTGACGTCGTTGGTGACGGTGAAGGTGCCGTAGGCGCCCGAGCCCTTGGCGTGGACCACGCGCTCCGGGATGCGCTCGCGGTTCTGATGGGCCAGCTTCTCGAGCAGCTGGTAATCCTGCATCAGCACCGGGCCGCGCGCGCCGGCGGTGATCGAATTCTGGTTGTCGGGCCAGGGAGCGCCGGCGGTGGTGGTCAGAATCGGCTTTTCAGCCATTGAGGAATCCTCCTGTTCGGCTCGTCTTCTGTTCAATATGCCGAGTGCGGGTTGAAAGGGGAAGTCGATTTAATCTATCGTCGCGTTCGGAAAAACCTATGGACGCGCATGACATCCAGCCTGGCCGGCTTGTCGCTGCGCGACCTGGAATACGCCGTCGCGGTCTCCCGCAACCGCCATTTCGGGCGGGCCGCCGCAAGCTGCGGCATCAGCCAGCCGGCGTTGAGCGAGCAGGTGCGAAAGCTGGAAACGCTGCTTGGCGTAACCCTGTTCGAGCGGGGCCGCAAGGGCGTGCAGGTGACGCCCGAGTGCCAGGCGCTGCTGTCCAAGGCGGAGTCGGTGCTGGCCGAGGCGCATGGCCTGATGGAGCTGGCGCGCGGCTTCGGCGGCCCGTTGGCTGGCACGCTACGCCTGGCGGCGATCCAGACGCTCGGCCCGTACTACCTGCCGTTCCTGCTGCGCCAGGTCCGCCGCGCGTACCCGCACCTGGCGCTGCTGCTGGCCGAGGGGCGGACCGAACGGCTGCTGGACGAGCTGCGCGGCGGCGTCACCGACGTGGCGCTGGCGGCCTTGCCGCTCCCGGGAGACGGGCTGACGACGATGCCGCTGTTCCGCGAGCCGTTCGTGCTTGCCTGTCCCGCCGGCCACCGCCTGGCGTCGCTGACGCAGCTGCACCTGCCGGACCTTGCGGCCGACGGCCTCATCCTGCTGGAGGAGGGCCACTGCCTGCGCGACCACGCGCTCTCGCTGTGCGACGCCGCCAGGCCGCAGGCGCGCCACGCCACCAGCATCGAGACCTTGTGGCACATGATCGCCGCCGGCGAGGGCTATTCGCTGCTGCCGGCGCTGAGCCTGGCGGGGCGGGAGGGCATGGACGGGCTGGTGACGCGCCGGAGCCTGCCCGAGCCGGAAGCCGGCCGCGTCATCGCGATGGCGTGGCGCACGACCGACCCGCGCGGGCCGGAACTACGCAAGCTGGCGGACCTGCTGCGTTCGGAGCTGCCGGACGGCGTGACGCCAGCAGGCTGAACGTCAGCCGCGCGCCGGCTTGGCGTCCTTGGCCGGCGGCAGCTCGACCCGCAGCGACAGCTCGCGCAGCCGCTCGGGCGTCACCTCGGCCGGGGCGTTCATCATCAGGTCCTCGCCCTGCTGGTTGAGCGGGAACAGGATCACCTCGCGGATGTTCGGCTCGTCGGCCAGCAGCATGACGATGCGGTCGATGCCCGGGGCCGAGCCGCCGTGCGGGGGCGCGCCGTAGCGGAAGGCGTTCAGCATGCCGCCGAACCGCGCCTCGACCTCGCTGGCCGGATAGCCGGCGATCTCGAAGGCGCGGATCATGATGTCGGGGCGGTGGTTGCGGATCGCGCCCGACGACAGCTCGATGCCGTTGCATACGATGTCGTACTGGAACGCCTTGATCGTGAGCGGGTCCATGGTGTCGAGCGCCGCCATCTCGCCCTGCGGCATCGAGAACGGGTTGTGGCTGAAGTCGATGCGGCCGGTCTCCTCGTTGACCTCGTACATCGGGAAGTCGGTGATCCAGCAGAAGCGGAACTCCCCTTCCGCGATCAGGCCGAGGTCCTGCGCCAGGCGCGTCCGCACCGCGCCGGCGAATTTCGGCGCCGTGTCGCGCGTGCCGGCGGCGAAGAACACGCTGTCGCCGGGCTTGGCCCCGCAGGCGACGCGCACCGCCTCGGCCCGGTCCGGCTCCAGGTTGCGGGCGATCGGGCCGCGCGCCGCGCCCTCGGCGTCGAACTGGATGTAGCCGAGGCCGCCGGCTCCCGCTTCGCGCGCCCATTCGTTGAGCTTGTCGAAGAAGCTGCGCGGCCGGTCGGCGGTGCCGGGGGCGGGGACGGCGCGCACCACGCCGCCCGCCGCCGCGATCTTGGCGAACAGGCCGAAGCCCGAGCCGGCGAACTGCCCGGTCACGTCGGTGACGCGCAGCGGGTTTCGCAGGTCGGGCTTGTCGGAGCCGTAGGACAGCAGCGCCTCGTCGTACGGGATGCGGACGAACGGCGGCTTGGTCACGCCGCGCCCGGCGGCGAACTCCTCGAACACCGCGGCCATCACCGGCTCGATGGTGTTGAACACGTCCTCTTGCGTAACGAAGCTCATCTCGAAGTCGAGCTGGTAGAACTCGCCCGGCGAGCGGTCGGCGCGGCTGGATTCGTCGCGGAAGCAGGGCGCTATCTGGAAATAGCGGTCGAACCCGGCCACCATCGCGAGCTGCTTGAACTGCTGCGGTGCCTGCGGCAGCGCGTAAAACTTGCCGGGGTGCAGCCGCGCCGGGACCAGGAAGTCGCGCGCGCCCTCGGGCGACGAGGCGGTGAGGATCGGCGTCTGGAACTCGGTGAAGCCGGCCGCGATCATGTGCCGCCGGAACGCCGCGATGACCCCCGCGCGCAGCATCATGTTGCGGTGCACCTTGTCGCGGCGCAGGTCGATGTAGCGGTACTTCAGCCGGATCTCGTCCGGGTAGCGCTCCTCGCCGGCCACCTGCATCGGCAGCACCGCAGCCTCCGACTGCACCGCGAGCGCCGCCGCGCGCAGCTCGACCTCGCCGGTGCCAAGTTTCGGGTTGACCGTCGACGGCTCGCGCCGCACCACCTCGCCGGTGACGGTGACCACGCTCTCGGGCCGCAGCCGGTCGGCCAGCGCGAACGCCTCGGTGCCGGCGGCGAACACGCACTGGGTCAGGCCGTAATGGTCGCGCAGGTCGATGAACAGCAGCCCGCCATGGTCGCGCTTGGCGTGCACCCAGCCGGACAGCCGCGCGCTCTGGCCGGCGTCGTCGGCGCGGAGGGCGCCGCAGGTGTGGGTGCGGTAGGCGTGCATGGCGCGATCCGTTGCTGGACAGGGTGAGCGGCGGAGACACACCGCAGGGTTGGAAGTGTCAAGGCGGCGCTCGTAGCATGGCGACATGCCGCCGCCGATCCGTGTCGTCCTGGCCGCCCACGATCCCGAGTGGAGCCGGATGGCCGAGAGCCATGCCGACCACTTGCGCGTGCTCGGCTCGGTCCTGCTGGCGGTCCATCATATCGGTTCGACCTCGGTGCCGGGGCTGGCGGCCAAGCCGATCATCGACCTGATGCCGCTGGTGACCGATCTAGCCGATCTCGACCGAGAGCGTCGGCGCGTGGAGCGGCTCGGCTACGAGTGGCACGGGGAGCTTGGCGTACCCGGACGGCGCTACTGCACGCTATCGGACAGCGCCGGCCTTCGCGTCGTCCAGCTGCACTGCTTCGAAGCGGACTCGTCGCAGGTCAGGCGGCACATCTCGTTCCGAGACTACTTGCGCGCGCACCCCAAGGCGGCGAGCGCGTACGAACACGAAAAGCACCGCGCGCAAGCCCTGCACCCCAACGACTCGCACGCCTACACCGATGAAAAGAACGCGTGGATTCGGAAAGTGGAAACCGAGGCGCTAACTTGGTTCGGCAGCGGAGCATAGGTTGTGATCGTGTTGCCTAATCGCGAACCCACAATTCCTGGAAAGTGCGAGTCCCGATTACTGCAACATCTTCCGCTGTGCAGAAACCATTCAGCAGACCGCTCGACAGAAAATCGTACTCGGCGAAGCGCCACGCCGCATGGGCGGGAGCCATTTCTTGAAACTCGCCCCGAGTGGTGCAGTGGAGTGCCAGGTGGGTCGTCCCCAACGGCAGTTCCGCGATCAGCTTGCGCCATCCGGTCTCCAGCTTGCTGCTGTCCACCGCCAGCGTGCCGCGGCAATGGTCGACGACAGGAACTCCCTCCGCGTCCAGCGCGGCGATCACCGTCCGGTAGGCAACCAGGTCGGGTGCCCAGGTGATGGTGCGCGGCAGGACCGGGAACAAGCCGTAGTCGCGTCCGAGCCGGACATGGACGTCGAGCAGCTCCGGAAGCATCGCGGCAGCCATGTGCGCGTCCAGGTGCGTCGGCCGGATGCCCGCGGCAATGGCGCGCTCGACCTGCATCCTGAGTTCGACCTCGGCGGCTTCGGGCACGACATGACGTCGCAGGCTGTCCACATCTCGCCAGAAATAGCCGTCGTCGTCGATCAGTCCCGTCGTTCGACTGACAGTCGAAATCGGGGCCCAGCGGCACGCGTCCCATTCGCTCGTCAGGGTCAGATGCACGCCGATGTCGAGCGTCCGGTCGAGGCATGCAGCCTCGGCGATCTCTCTGAACCAGGGTGCCGGCACCATGACAGACCCACATGTCACCAAGCCGCGAGCGGCCAAATCGAGAAAAGCTTGATTTGCCCCGTGGCTTGAACCCAGGTCGTCTACGTGGGGGATGATCGCCCGCGCTTGCCGACCGCCAGTCACAGCCAGCCCCGCACGCGAAACCAGACCAGCGGCGCCACCGCGCTGACCAGCATCAACACGAGCGCATACTGATATCCCCAGCCCCATTGCAGCTCCGGGATACTTTTGAAGTTCATGCCGTAAAGGCTGGCGACGAAGGTTGGCGGCACGCCGACGATGCTGACGACGGTCAGCACTTTGATAATGTTGCTCTGCGCGATGCCGATGAAGCCGAGCGTGGCGTCCAGCAGGAACTGCACCTTGTTCGACAGCTGCGCGTCGTAGTCCGACAGCGAGGCGATGTCGGCGCGCAGCGAGGCGAAGCGCGGGCGGTGCTCGGGCGCCAGCCAGGCGGCGGCGTTGGCCTCCACGAACGGCACGGCGCGGCCGACGCCGAGCAGCGTGTCGCGCAGCCGCGACAGCAGGTCGCCGACCCGGCCGATCCGGCGCAGCGTGGCGCGCAGCTCGCGGTCGACGCGCGCCGGCTTGCGGCTGTCGGCCTCGGCGCCGAACACGCTGCGCGAGGCGGCGTCCAGCTCGTCCGACTCGCGCTCCAGCACGTCGGCGATGCGGTCCACCACCGCCTCCAGCAGGCCGAGGAACAGGTCGGCGCTGCTGCGCTCCGCACCCGTCCCGGCCCCAGCCCTGGCGCAGTCGCGGCTGAACGCCTCGAACGCCGGCAATGGGGCGAAGCGCACGGTGAGCAGCCGGTCGCGCGTCAGCACGTAGCCGACCGGCGTCACCCGCGGGCCGCGCTCGTCGCGCATCACGCTGGGAGTGCTGAGGTACAGCGCCTCGCCGCGCCGCTGCAGCCGGCTGGAGGTTTCGATCTCGTTCAGTTCCGCCAGCGTCGGCACGTGCAGCCCGGTCAGCTCGGCGACCAGCCGCGCCTCGGCTTCGGTGGGATCGAGCAGGTCGATCCAGACCGCCGCCGGGTGCAGCGGCGGCGCGCCGCCCGGCGCATCGACCTGAACGTTCGGGAAGGCTTGCAGCATGGATGATCCTTATGCCCTGGAAGCGGCTTTCGGGGTGTCTCGCGCGCGTGTATCTATCATGCCATGCCCCGCCAGAACCGCGACGCCTTCGCCGCCCCCGTCCTCGTCACCCAGACCGCCGAACTCGAGGCGCTGTGCACCCGGCTGCGAGGCGAGCGGTTCGTCACCGTCGATACCGAGTTCATGCGCGAGCGCACCTACTGGCCGGAGCTGTGCGTGGTGCAGCTGGCCGGCACCGCCGACGTCGCGGTGGTGGACGCCATGGCGCCGGGCATCGACCTCGCGGCGCTGGGCGGCTTGCTCGCCGACACCGCGGTGACCAAGGTGTTCCACGCCGCGCGGCAGGACATCGAGATCTTCGTGCTGCGCTACGGCGACGTGCCGCGGCCGCTGTTCGACACCCAGATCGCCGCCATGGTGGCGGGTTTCGGCGACCAGGTCGGCTACGACGCGCTGGTCGCCTCGCTGAGCGGCGGCCAGATCGACAAGGCGCACCGCTTCAGCGACTGGGCGGCGCGGCCGCTGTCGCCGGCGCAGATCGCCTACGCCGCCGCCGACGTGACCCACCTGCGAACCGCCTACGAGCGGCTGTGCGAGCGACTCGCCCGCGACGAGCGGCTCGATTGGGTGGCCGAGGAGATGGCGACCTTGGCCGACCCCGCCACCTATCGGCCCGACCCGGAGGCGATGTGGGAGCGGCTGCGGCCGCGCAGCAACAACCGCCGGCTGCTCGGCATCCTGCGCGCCGTCGCGGCGTGGCGGGAGCGCGAGGCGCAGCGCTCCAACGTGCCGCGCCAGCGCATGCTGAAGGATGAGGCGCTGCTGGAGATCGCCGCCACCGCGCCGGACACCCCCGACGAGCTGGCGCGGGCGAGGGGCGTCACCCGCGGCTTCGCCGACGGCCGCAGCGGCGTCTCGCTGCTGGCTGCCATCGCCGCCGCCAAGGCGCTGCCCGACGACGCGATGCCGGAGGCGCCGGGTGGCCGCGACGGGCCGAAGCCGTCGCCCGGCCTGGTGTCGCTGCTCAAGGTGTTGCTCGCGGCCAGTTGCGAGGCGCATCACGTGGCTCCCAAGCTGGTCGCCTCGTCCGACGACATCGACCGCCTGGCGACCGAGGACGCGCCCGACATCGCCGCCGCGCATGGCTGGCGGGCGGAGGTGTTCGGCAACGACGCCGCGGCGCTCAAGGCCGGGCGGGTCGCGCTCGGCGTCGAGGGCCGCCGGGTCAAGCTGCTGCGTAGTTGAGGCATGCGACGCCTGGCTGCCCTCGGCGTCGCGCTGGCGCTGTTCATCGGAGGCCCGCCGTTCATCGGAGGCCCGCCGTTCATCGGAGGCCCGCTGTTCATCGGAGGCATGGCGCAGGCCCGTGCACTGCCGACGGCCGAGGGATCGCCCACCGCGCAGTGCCTCCGCGCGGCGGCGGCGGCCGGCCTGATCGAAGGCGTGCCCGACGGTTTGATGGCGCGCATCGCCCAGGTCGAGAGCGCGCGCCGGCAAGCCGACGGGGTGTGGCGGCCGTGGCCCTGGACCATCGACGCGGACGGCGCCGACTTCGCCTTCGCCACCAAGCAGGACGCCGTGGTGTGGGCCGCGCGGGCGCCGTCGCGCGGGGTCAAGCTGCTCGACGCCGGGTGCCTGCAGGTCAACTTGCAGGCCCACTCGCACGCCTTCGCTTCGCTGGGCCAGGCGTTCGATCCCTGGGACAACGCCCGCTACGCCGCGCGGTACCTGCGTCAGCTGCACGACAGCGACGCCGGCGGCGACTGGTCGGTGGCGGTCGGGATGTACCACTCGCACACTCCGGAGCTGGCGTACGAGTACCGCGCCCGGGTGGCCTCGCTCGGCGCCGGGATCATCGCCGGCCTGCCGCCCGACGCCGTGGCGCTGCGGCTGTCGGCGCTGGCCCCGATGCGGCTGTCGCTCGCCAACGGCCACGTGCTCCGCATCATGCTGCACCGCCAGCCGACCGCTCCCGGCTACCGGCGGCCGAGCGCGTGCGCGGTCATGGGCGTGCTGGCGCCGGAGTTCGCCGTGGCGGCGCGGTCGCGGACGTGCGGCTCCGGTTATCGGACCCTGGTTCGCTGAGGCAGCCCAGCCCGGTCAGCGTCCGGCGAACGGCCACGTCCAACGGGGTGTGCGGCTCCGCGCCGAGCACGCCGAGGAGGTGCGAATTGTCCAGCCTAATCGGCTCGCGCCAGAGATAACGCATTTCCAGCATCTCGTGAAACGTCGGCACCAGCGGCGAAGCCGCCATGACGAGCGCCCACGGGAAGCGGCGCGCGCGCAGGCGGGGAAGTCCCGCCGCGCGGCTGATTGCGGCCGCCATCGCGGCGCCGTCCGGGTCCCAGTGTCCGGCGAAGTGGAACGTCTCGAACACGCCCGCCGCGTCGCGTTCGGCCAGCCGCGCCATCGCCTCCGCCAGGTCGGGCAGGAACGCCCACGCATGGCCGATCCCCGGCCGGCCCGGGGTGGCGACCGAGCGCACCGGGCGGCCTGGCTTGACCAGTCCTTGGGAGAACCAGTTGTTTTTGGCGGTCGGCCCGAAGAAATCGCCGGCGCGCACGATCAGCGCGCGCACGCCGGTGTCGGACGCCGCGCGCAGGCGGCGCTCCATCTCGACCCGGATCGCGCCTTTGCGGGTGCGCGGGTGCTGTGGCGAGCTTTCGGTCAGCACCGGGAAGGCATCCGGCCCGTAATTGTAGATGGTGCCCGGCAGCAGGATGCGCGCGCCGCTGGCACGGGCGGCGGCAATGCTGCTCTCCAGCATCGGCAACACCAGCTCGGCCCATTTGCGGTAGCCCGGCGGGTTCACCGCATGCACGATCAGTTCCACGCCGTTCGCCGCCCCGACCACGTCGGCCGGGCGCATCGCGTCGCCGGGCAGCCAGGCGATGCCGCCCGCGGCGTCGCGGCGCGCCACCTCCGCCGGGTCGCGGTGCAGCGCCCGCACCGCCCAGCCATGACGCAGCAGCGTCGCCGCCACCTCGCCGCCGATCCCGCCGGTCGCGCCGAGCACCAGCGCCGTCCGTGTCCGCTCCATCGCAGCCTCCTTCGTGTTGCCGTCGAACACGAATCTCGGCGTGAGATGCGGTCTACGGAATTGGTGAAATCCGTGCCGCGGCTATACAGGGATGAATGGAACAGCAGACGGAGCCGGGCTGGGACCTCTACCGCGCGTTCCTGGCCGTGTTGCGCGAGGGCTCGCTGTCCGCCGCGGGCAGGGCGCTCGGCCTGGCGCAGCCTACCGTCGGGCGGCACGTCGAGGCGCTGGAGCAGGCGCTCGGGTTGGCGCTGTTCACCCGGTCCGGCCACGGCCTCGCGCCCACCGAAGCCGCATTGGCGCTGCGCCCGCACGCCGAGACCTTGGCGGCCAGCGCCGCGGCGCTGCTGCGCGCCGCCTCGGGTCACGGCTCCGGCGTCCATGGCACGGTCCGCGTCACCGCCAGCGAAATCATCGGCGCGGAGGTGCTGCCCTCGATCCTGGCGCGGCTGCACGGGGCGAACCCGGAACTCGCCATCGAGCTGTCGCTGTCGAACCGCACCGAGGACCTGCTCCGCCGCGACGCCGACATCGCCGTCCGCATGGTGCGCCCGGTGCAGGAGGCACTGTTGACCCGCCATCTGGGCGACGCCGAAATCGGGCTGTACGCGCATCGAAGCTACCTGGACCGACGCGGCGCGCCGGGCGGCGTGGACGAGTTGCCGGCGCACGCGTTGATCGGCTTTGACGCCGAGACCGCGTTCATCCGCCGCCTGAACGTCCAGAGCGTCGTCCTGCACCGGCGGATGTTCGCGTTGCGGACCGACAGCGACCTCGCCCAGCTCGCCGCCGTCCGCGCCGGGTTCGGCATCGGCGTCTGCCAGGCCGGGTTGGCCCGCCGCGACCCGTCGCTGGTGCGCCTGCTGCCGGAGGCGTTTTCCGTCAAGCTGGAGGTCTGGCTCACGATGCACGAGGACCTGCGCGCCAGCCCCCGCTGCCGCGTGGCCTACGACACGCTGGCGGCGGGCCTGTCCGACTACCTCGGCAAGCCAGTCTAACGGGCCAGTCTAACGGGCCAGTCTAACACGGGGGCGGCCTGCCCCCGCCGCAGCGGCTTCGTTACAATCGTCCGGGCGCGCTGCTATGACGGCCAGCGCGAGTCGAAAACGCGCCGGGAGCGTGCCGATAGTTGCCTCGATGACCGGATTTGCGCGCAGCGAAGGGGCCGAGGCCGGCTTCGCCTGGGCGTGGGAGCTGCGTAGCGTCAACGGCCGCGGGCTGGAGCTGCGGCTCAAGCTGCCGACCGGCTACGACGCGCTGGAACAACCGTTGCGCGAGGCGGCGGGGCGGAAGCTGAAGCGCGGCAACGTCGTCGCCAGTCTCGCCTTGAAGCGTGAGGAGCGCGCCCTGCTGGTGGTCGACCCGGCGGCGCTGGAACAGGTGCTGGCGCTCGCCCTCGACCTCGCCGGGCGCATCCCCGGCAGCCTGCCGCCGCGGCCGGAGGCGTTGCTGGCGTTGCCGGGAGTGCTGCGCCAACCTTCTAACGGCGGCGTGGCCAACGGCGGCGGCGAGGCGGTGGCGGAGGCTCCGGCGACGCGCCAGTCGGAGGCGCTGCGGGCTGGGTTCGAAGCGGCACTGGCCGGGCTGGTGGCGGCGCGCCAGGCGGAGGGCGCCCGCACCGCCGCCATGCTGGCGACCTTGCTCGACGAGATCGAGGCGCTGCGGTTGCGTGCCGTCGCCGAGGCGGCCGAGCAGCCGGCGGCGCAGCGGGCGCGCATGATGGCCGGCGTGCAGGCGCTGCTGTTGGAGCTGCCGGCGCTGCCGGCGGAGCGGATCGCGCAGGAGGTGGCGATGCTGGCGGCGCGCTCCGACGTGCGCGAGGAACTCGACCGGCTTGGCAGCCATGTCGCAGCGGCCCGGATGCTGCTGGCCGAGGACGCGGCGGTCGGCCGGCGGTTCGACTTCCTGGTGCAGGAGTTCAACCGCGAGGCCAACACGCTGTGCAGCAAGTCGGCGTCGACGGCGCTGACCGGCACCGGCCTGCAGCTCAAGGCGGCCATCGAGCAGCTGCGCGAGCAGGTGCAGAACGTGGAATGAACACGCCCAAGCCCGCTGGCGACCTCCCCGAGCTCACCCGGCGCGGGCTGTGCTTGGTCATCGCGGCGCCCTCAGGCGCCGGCAAGAGTTCGATCACCCGGGCCTTGCTCGACGCCGAGGCGATGCTGTCGCTCTCGGTCAGCGTCACCACCCGCGCCGCCCGCCCGCAGGAGCGCGACGGCGTGCACTACCATTTCCGCAGCGACGCGCAGTTCGACGCCATGGCGGCCTCGGGCGAGCTGCTGGAATGGGCGCGGGTGTTCGGCCGCGGCTACGGCACCCCGCGCCGGCCGGTCGAGCAGGCACTGGCGGCGGGCCGCGACGTGGCGTTCGACGTCGACTGGCAGGGCCACCGGCTGCTGCGCGCGGCGCTGCCGGGGGACGTCGTCGGCCTGTTCATCCTGCCGCCCTCGCTGGCCGAGCTGGAGGCCCGGCTGCGCCGACGCGCCAGCGACGGCGAGGCGGAGATCGCACGCCGGATGGCGGCGGCCTGGGCCGAGATGGCGCACGTCGCCGAGTTCGACCACGTGCTGGTCAACGCCGATTTCGCGACCGCGGTGGCGCAGACCCGCGCCGTGCTGCATGCGGCGCGCCTAGCGACTGGGCGGTTGTCGGGGCTGGCGGCGTTCGCCGCGGCGATCGGGTAGGCCGCGTCAACTTCCCAGGCTGGCCGCGATCGTAGTCGCGAAAGGGGTGGTCCGATGCCCGATCAGGTCGCTGAGTTGATGGCCGTCATCGAACAGCGCGCCCGCGGAGGCCGCGGAATCGGCATTCGCCAGCATCGCGGCAAGCGGTTCCGGCAGGCCGGCGCCAATCAGGACGGCTTTGAAGTCGGCTTCGGGAAGGTTCCTATACTCGACAGGCTTGCCGGACAGGTGCGCGACCTGCCTCGCGAACTCCGACAGGGTGAAAGCCTCGTCGCCCGCCAGTTCGTAGACGCGGCCTCGCTGGTCCTGCTCGGCCACCAGCACGGCGGCGGCGGCCTCGGCGTAATCGGCGCGCGCGGCGGTGGAGAAGCGGCCTTCGCCCGCGCTGCCGAGATGCGCGCCATGCTGCAGGTCCGACGGGATGGAGGCGGCGATGTTCTCGGTGTACCAGCCGTTGCGCAACAGCACGAACGGGATGCCCGAGGCGCGGAGGTCAGACTCGGTTTGACGATGCTCCTCGGCCAAGGCGAGCCGGGTCGTGTCGGCGCGCAGGACGCTGGTGTAGGCCAACAGCTTGACGTGCGCCCGGGCAGCGGCGGCGATCACGTTGCGATGCTGGGAAGTGCGCTGGCCGACGGCGTTGGACGAGATCAACAGCAGCCGGTCGATGCCGCCGAAAGCCGCGTCCAGCGTCTCGGGCCGGGTATAGTCCGCCATGCGGACCTGGACGTCGCGGGCTGTAAAGCGCGCGGCCGCGGCCTCGTCGCGCACCATGGCGGCGATCTGCGTGGCGGGGGTTGTTTCGAGCAGTTTGTCGACGACGAGGCGACCGAGTTGGCCATTGGCGCCGGTGACGAGGATGCGAGGCTGAAGGCCGGGCATGGAAATTCCTTTCGTTGGTTTGCATCGGAGGCAGGTCTACAATGGAGACCGCCCTAAGCCCGTGTAAGGAGGCAGTTCGCCGTGTCCAGGTTACTTGCAGGGAACCGCCCATGACCGACATTGCGGCGCTTAGTGCCCGCTTTGATCGTTGGCGTGGCCCGGGACCCGGACCCGCCGCCTGTCCAGTGCGCGACGTGCTCGACCACATCGCGGCCAAATGGACCACGCTGATCCTGATTTCCCTTGCCGTGACTCCGCGCCGGTTCAGCGAGGTGCGCCGGGCGCTTCCCGACATTTCGAAGCGGATGCTGACGCAGACGCTGCGCGACCTTGAGCGTGACGGGATGATTACCCGCCACGTCTTTCCGACCAAGCCGCCGAGCGTCGAGTATCGCCTGTCGCCGCTGGGGCAGTCAGTGCTGGGTCCGCTGGCCGGCCTGGTCGAGTGGGCGGAAACCAGTCACGCGGCGATTCAGCATGCGCGGGCACGCTTCGACGCCATGGCTTCGTAGAACCACCGGCGAAGCGACACTGCTGCTCCGCCCTAGTCGGAACGCGCAGGCGCGCTTGTAGCGCTCGCGCTCGGCGCGTCCGGTGACGGTGTCGCGCCAGCGCGGCCTGGCCTGGCCCTGGCGCGGCTCTGCCGGCACAGGTGGCCGATTGCCTCGAAGGCGGCGTCGTCGTCGCTGCGGCCGAAGGTGAAGCTGGTCGATCGTCATTCATCGCGACCGCGCCATCGCGCCCTGGGCAGGGCGCCAGCCCACTGCACGTGCCAAGCGGCGCCTCGTCAGGGTCGCCACGATCTCTGAAATCGCGGTGAAGGCCGACTCCCAACAGCTTCTGTTCTGGACTGTAACGCTCTCAGTCAATTTCTTACCGAAGATGATAGTAAGAGCAGTAAAACTGCAAAATGTAATAAGCTTAGCGTCATATGAGATCTTAATTTCTAAACATAAATTAACTGACACATTAATTCTGCCAATAAAAAGAAAATAGAAGCTGCTCTGAATTGTAAACTTTTTCTTAAGCAATCTAGCCTAAGAGTATCTCAAGTTCCGAATTTAAGGACTTAATTAACAAGGAGGTTTTCTTTAAAAACATACTGGTTCTATTACTGTACCTACTTTTCTCTCCCGGTACTCATGCAGAAGCTGGCGACATCTACATCACCCATTTTAACGGCCAAGGTGGCTTTGGGCTAAACGGCTCGAAGTTCATCCCTCGTGGAGTGAACTACGACGTCACCGGCACTGCCAACGGCTACCACGGCCTTTTCGATCCCTGCACCAATGGCCGCATTTATCCGCCGTGCTACGGCGACGGCTCGCAAGCCGAAGCCAACCTGCGCTACATACACGGCTCCCAAAGCGGGACTGTGTTCAGCTACAACTACGTTCGTGTCTTCCTAAGCTCGGAATACGTGAACAACGGATTTACTTTCACCGCCGGGTCCGACGTGGCGCAAGCCGGCACGATACCGGGCGTATGGCTGTCCAACCTAGCCGATTTCTTGCAAAGAGCCAAGAACAACGGATTGCGCGTTGTCGTCGCAGGCGAATACGTGCCTGCCAACTTCGGCTACGCGGGATTGGTTTGCTCGGACATCAGTCGCCTGACGCCTGTCGAGCCATGCTCCAGCGGAGAGAACGACATTGTATTCAACCCCAATTACGCGAAGGCCCTCAGCCGCTTTTACGCGACGCTCATCTCCAGCCTCAACGGCCCGCCGTACATCGACACGTGGCCCGACGCGGCATCGGCCATCATGGCTGTGGATATCAAGAACGAGTTGAAGGTTCGATCCGACGACCTGCCCTTGTCGGACCACACGTTGAAGCGGCTCAGGATCGACAACGGCGTCTACAACATGGCGAACCCGCGGTCGCGGCAGGCCCTCATCGACGACCTGACCAAAAACTTCGTCTTGTCGGTGGGGACGGCGATCCGCAGGGCCGATCCAAGCCAGACGATCCTGATCGAGGCGAGCGTCGCCACGCCGCAGGCGCAAAACGGGCAGTCGGGCTTCACAGGCGCGGCGGGGCCATCCGCCTGCGATCCGAAGACGCCCGAGTTCTGCGCCTTTCCGGTGCGGTCCGCTGTCATGGCGCTGCACGGCGGCGTCAGTTTCCGAGACGTTCACTCGTATCAACTTCCAGCGCCGTACGACGAAGGCTCGGACCTAGCGAGCGCGGGACTGGTTCCGGACGCGGCCAACCCCGTCCCGCTCATCATGGGCGAGTTCGGCGCCCTGCGGCAGCTGAACGGTTATGCCAACGAAACCTACACCGATGTGCAGAGCGCAGTCAGGGCGCTGCGACAGCATATGACGACGAGTTGCCGGTATGGGTTCTCCGGCTGGGCGCTCTGGACATGGACGCCAAGCAATCCCGACAACGCAGCGATGTTCTGGTCAGCCATCTTTCGCAATGCCGACGGCAGTGAGAGCAACGGCGTGAACGGCGGCCTGGCTATTCAGGCCTGGCCGAAGGTTTGTTGACAACCCGCTTCATCGTCTTCGATGTCGCGGATTTTGCAAGGCCTGAACCCTGCCAAGACGAGGAGCCGCCGATACGCGCCGCGCATACGAAACAAGGGGAGTTCCGACGCTCTTGACAGATGGAGTTTACTTACGGAAAGTAGCTCAATAATAAGACGGGAACGTCAAGTGCGCGCATTTGTTTTTTGTGGAGTATGGCTGGCCACCTCCATGTTTGCCGCTCATCCTGCATTGGCGATCGATCCTGCCTCGCCCTATCCGGGAGCCGCGCCCGGCGGCACGAGCTTCTTGAACAAGCCTGCGCTGTTGGGAGCCGTCAACGACCCTGCCTGGTTCCTCAACAACATCCCGTTCCTCGATGTGCCGGACGCCCAAATCCAGCAGGTCTACTATTACCGCTGGCAGACTTACAAAGAGCACTTGATTTACACAGGCTCGGTATACGGATGGCTTTCGACGGAGTTCTTGGCGCCGGTTTTCTACGGGGCGCCCTATGGCGGCGTGTCCGCGGCGGCTGGGCACCAGACGATCGAGGGGCGATGGCTCCGAAACCAGCAATACGTTAAGGACAACGTCAACTACTGGCTGAACGGCCCAGGGCAGTTCCCGAAGCCGCAAAACGACGGCACCAATCCAGACACGGCGGACTGGGCGCATGAGTACAGCTTTTGGGCTGCCAGCGCCGTTTGGCAGGTCTACTTGGCGACGGGCGACTTGAACTTCGCCACCGGCCAGCTTCCCCAGTTGATAAAACAGTATCGTGGCTGGGACAATCATTTCAATTCGACGCTGGGCTTGTACTGGCAAGTCCCGGTCTGGGACGCCACCGAGTTCACACCCGCCTCCTATGAGTCGAGCGACCCCTACCATGGCGGCGCAGGCTATCGGCCGACCATCAACGCCTACCAGTACGGCGATGCGACGGCCATCGCCAGCATCGCGGCCCTGTCCCGCTACAAGGCGACTTCCGACGAATACATCGGCCGGGCGCAATCGCTGCAAACCGCGATGCAGTCCCATCTCTGGGACGGTAGCCGCACGTTCTTCTTTCACATGGCGCGGGACAACAACCCCACGAACGCGCTGCTGGACACCCGGGAAGAGGAAGGTTTCGTGCCATGGATGTTCGAGATGCCGCGGGCGGCGGATTCGCTCGCCATGGCGGCATTGCTGGACCCGCAAGGATTCAAGGCGAACTTCGGTCCCACGACCGCCGAGCGCCGCAGCCGGTGGTTCGGCTACCAGGCCGCGAACTGCTGCCGTTGGGATGGCCCGTCATGGCCGTACGAGACCTCGCAAACCCTGACCGGGCTGGCGAACCTGCTGATCGACTACCCGCCGCAGAACGTGATCACCCGGAACGACTACGTCGACCTGCTGCACAGCTACGCCGCGACGCAGTATCGCGGCGGCGTGCCCTACGTGGCCGAGGCGCATGACGCGGACAGCGACAACTGGATTTACGACTCCAACAACCACAGCGAGGACTACAACCACTCGACCTACAACGACAACGTCATCTCCGGCCTGATCGGACTGCGTGGGCAGCCGGGAGACGCCCTTGTCGTCAGTCCCCTGGCTCCGGCGACCTGGGATTACTTCGCGTTGGAGAACGCCCCCTACCATGGCCACAACGTCACGGTGCTGTGGGACCGGGCGGGAACCCGCTACGGGCAAGGGGCTGGGTTGAAGGTGTTCGTCGACGGGGCGATGGCGGCGGCGCAGCAGGACCTGGGCGCGGTCACCGTCAAGATCGGAAAGCCCATCACGCAGGACAACGTCTGCGGCTTCGTCAACGTCGCGACCAACAGCCAGCGTTTCTCATACGGCACGCAGCCGTTGGCCAGCTACACGTCCTCGCACGACAACGTCTGGAACGGGATTGACGGCGTCGTGTACCGAACGGGCATTCCGGAGAACAGCCGCTGGACGTCGTACAGCTCACCTAACGCGACCGACTATTACGGCGTCAACTTCCAGCGCAACGTCACTTTGCAGGAAGTGGGCCTGTCATTCTATGACGATGGCGGCGGAGTGCGCGTTCCGACCGACTTCGACCTGCAATACTGGAATGGCAGCGACTGGGTCAGCGTGCCGGGTCAAACCAGGGAGCAGGCAGCGCCTCTCGCCAACGCAATGAACAGGATCACGTTCCCATCCCTCACGACAAGCCAAGTACGGGTGCTGGCGCCGAACGCGGGTGGCGGAACCGGCTGGGGATTGAACGAGTTGCGAGCTCTCGGCAAGCCGGTTTTCCAAATCGCCAACGTGAACAGCGGATTGCTGATCGGCGTGCAGGATGTGTCGACCGCCAAGGGCGCACAGCTGCAGCAGTATCAGGACAGTGGGACGAACGACCATCTATGGGAGATGATCGATGCGGGCAGCGGCTACTTCATGCTTCGCAACATCAACAGCAACCTGGTGATGGGCGTCGACGGCGCGCAAACTACCGACAGCGCCCTCATCAAGCAGCAGAAGGACGATGGCGCGTCCGACCAGTTGTGGCAGTTCATCGACCGCGGCAACGGGCAATTCCTGATCAGGAACCTGAACAGCAGCCTGGTTCTTGGGATCGATCAGGAGTCGCACGCCAACAGCGCCAACCTCGTGCAATTCCATGACAACGGAACCAACGATCATCTGTGGCTGCTCAAATCCGCGAACGACCCACGCGCCGTCACCGCCAAGCAGGATTGCCGAGCGCCCTGACGGCGTGCTTATGAGGCAAGCAAGGCCAGAGGCTCTGCCTCTGGACTCCGCCAAAGGCCGAGCCTTTGGAATCCAACACTGAAGAGAAAGGTTTCCAAAGGCTCGGCCTTTGGCGGGTCTGGGCGGAATTGGCAAGGTTCCGGCGACGTAGTCGCTGGAATGCCAATGGAGGGAGAGTCCAGCCTTGTTTTCTGACAGGTCAATGTCCGGGGTCGTTGACGACACTCCCACCCTGTTGCAAAACCAGGCGCGCCAACGCCTCGAACTCGGCGACGCTCAGCGTCTCCGCCCGCCGCTCCGGCGCGATCCCGGCACGGGCCAGCAGTGTCTCGCCGCCAAGTGGCTTCAGGCTGCCGCGCAGCATCTTGCGGCGCTGGCCGAACGCCGCCGCCGTCAGCCGCTCCATCGCCGCCAGCAGCGTCGGCTCCGGCTGCACGGCATGCGGCGTCAGCACCACGACCGCCGACCACACCTTCGGCGGCGGGGCGAACGCGCCCGGTGGCACGCGTAGGCGCAGCTCGGCGCGGCACAGCCATTGCGCCAACACCGAGAGCCGGCCGTAGGCCTCGGTGTCCGGGGCGGCGCAGATGCGCTCGGCCACCTCCTGCTGGAACATCAGGGTCAGCCGCTCCCACGCGCCCGCCTGGCGCAGCCAGCCGACCAGCAGCGGCGAGCCGACGTTGTACGGCAGGTTGGCCACGACCTGCCGCGGCGGCGCCGCCAGCGTCGTGAGGTCCAGGGCCAACGCGTCGCCGGCCACCACGCGCAGCCGGCCGCCGGCGTCCGCCGCCAGCTCCTCGATGGCCAGGACCGCGCGCGGGTCGACTTCGACCGTGACCACCAGGCCAGCGTCGGTGCCGAGCAAGGCGCGGGTCAGGCCGCCGGGGCCAGGCCCTACCTCGACCACCTGCCGCCCGGCGAGCGGGCCGGCCTGCCGGGCGATGCGTTCGCACAAATTGGCGTCCAGCAGGAAATGCTGGCCGAGCTTGCGCCGCGCGCCTAACCCATGCCGCGCGATGACCTCGCGCAGCGGCGGCCAATTGGCGGGAGCGGCTCCGCTCAGGTGTGACGCTCGATCACCGCACGGCGCTGCAGGTCGCGCAGCAGCTGGCGCGACGCCAACTCGACGCGCTCGCCCAGCAGGCTGTCGGCGATCTCGGCGCGCGGCGGCAGCCCGCCGGCCTTCTGATCGTGCGTGCAAACCATCAGCACGGCGATGCCGTCCTGCGCCACCAGCGGCTGGCTGGCGCGCCCGGGGACCAGCTTGGACATCACCGCGCGCATCGTCGGCGGCAGGTTCTCCAGCGTCACCAGGCCGGGATCGGAGGTGCGACCGCTGCCGAACTGCTTGTTCGCCGCCTCCACCTCGTCGCACGAATGCGCCGTCTGCGACAGCTTGCGAGCCTCGTCCAACGCCTGCTTCTGCTGCGCGGTCGGGTGCTGCGGATCGAGCGTGCTGCTGAATTGCAGGAACGCCTGGCGGATCGACAAGACGTTGGCGACGTCGCGGCCGACCTCGCGCTTGCCGCGCAGCGTCACGATGGAGTAGCCGCCCGGCACCCGGATCGGGTTGCTGATGGCGCCGACCGGCATCTGGTTCAGCACCGGCAGCACCTCCGGGTCGATCTGGTTGGGCTGCTCCCAGCCGAGGTCGCCGCCGGCCAGCGCGGTCTGGCTCTGGCTGAACTGCGCCGCGGCCACCGCGAACGGCGCGCCGGCGCGCAGCTGCCCGATCACCGTGTCGGCGAACTTCTGCGCGGCGCTGGCGGCGGCGGGGTTGTCGACCGGGATGAAGATCTCGCCGATGCGGTACTCCGGCTGTCCGATCTCGGATTTCAGCACCCGCTCGCGCTCCGCCACGTCGGCGTCGCTGACATGGGACTGCTCGCCCAACACCTGGTGCAGCACCCGGCCCCAGCCGATCTGCACCCGGATCTGGTCGACCAGGGTACGCAGCGACACGCCGTCGCCGGCGAGCTTGCGGCGCAGCGTGTCGGCCGCCATGCCGTTGCGCTGCTCGACCTCGGCGATCGCCTTGGCGATCTCGTCGTCGGTGACCAGGATGTGGCGGCGCTGGATCTCCTGCAGACGCAGCCGCTCGTCGATCAGCTGCTGCGTCACCTGCGGCGTCAGCCGGTCGAGCACGTCGCGGCTGGCGGGCAGACCGCTCGACAGCGCGAACAGCCGGCGGCGGTTGTCGACGTCGCCGCGGCTGATGATGTCGCCGTTGACCACCGCCACGATGGCCGCCGCGGCGTCGGGCGCAGCAGCGGGCGCAGTGGCGGGCGCAGCTGGGGCCGCGGCTGCCGGCTGGCTGTCCTGCGCCGCCGCCGGCGGCGTCGGCAAGATCGCCAGCGCCGCCGCCAGCAGGGCGGAGTGGATCGTAGGCGGATGGCGCAGCATCGCGGAACTCCTGAAGTCAGGCAGGAAAAGTCGAGCGGGGGACGGCGCGCGGCTGGCGGTTACAGCGCGTGGAAGCCGAAGGTGCCGACGGTCTTGAAGGTCAGCTGGAACAGCACCGCGGTGTCGCCGCGGTCGCCGTTGATCGAGGTGTAGCGGCGGTAGTAGCCGGCGCCGAAGGTGAAGCACTCGTCGTCGTACGAGACGCCGCCGCTCACCCCGACCAGCTTGCCGAGCTGCAGGTCGCGCTGCACCGAGCCGTTGAGGTGGTAGTGCGCCGCCAGCGTCGCGGCGCCGCCGACCGTCACCTCGCTGCGCGGCGTCAGCGGGAAGGTCCCGCTGGGGACGCTGTTGTAGTAGTTGTACGGGTTGATCGCCGAGTAGATGTAGCCGGCGTTGAGCCGCAGCCAGGACGGCCCGGCCGAGGCCAGCGCGTCGGCGAAGCGCACGTTGTAGTTGCGGTGGTCGAGCCGTCCGCGCGCGGTCACGTCGAAATACCGGTTCGGCGTGAACGAGACGTGCCCGACGAGGTCCGACACGGTGCCCTCCAGCCCGGAGCCGACCGGGAACGCGCTGTCGCGGCGCTGGCGGTAGGACTGCCCAACCTGGGCGTCGACCTGCTGGCCGCCGCCCAGGTACCAAGCGCCGTGCAGCGCCACGTTGGCGCGGTTGCCGCCTTCCAGCCGGTCGATGCCGGGGAAGCGGTTCAGGCTGAACAGGTTCGAGTCGGTGAATTCCGGTGCCAGGCTGTCCTCGTTCGGCACCAGCGAGTTGACGTAGAAGGTGCCGTTGGCGCGCTGGCCCAGGCCGTAGCTGGGACCGTTCGGCGCGGCGATCAGCTGCACGATCGGCTCGATCACCTGCGTGCCGCTCCAGCCGTCGTCGCGCTGGAACGGCCAGTGCAGCTCAACCGCCGCGGTCGGCATCGCCTGCGACGAGCTGGCCTGGTTGACCGGGCCCCAGCTCGGCTCCTGGTCGAGGCTGGTGGCGTTGTAGGCGGCGGCGTCGACGTGCAGCACCAGCTTCCATAGGTCGCCGAGCGCGCCGTTGTACGGGCGCTCCCAATTCGCCCGCAGGCTGGCGCGCTGGGTGCTGGTGCCCTGGTCGCGCACCACGTTGAACGCGCCGGCGTCGAGCTCGGTCCGGCCGCCCAACGCATCTGGCTGGCCCACGAAGTCGTACTGGTAGCGCGGCAGCACGTACGGCAGCCTGGCGTTGACGATGCTCTGCGACAATCCCTGGTAGGCGCGCGCGTCGAGCCGGCTGTAGGCGCCCTGGCCGAACCCCTCCAGGTAGACCGAACTGGTCAGCACGTCGCCGAGGTTGGGCGATTTGAAGTCGCGCAGGTAGTTGGTCGAGGAGGCGCGGTTGATGTCGAAGCCGTAGCGCCACTCGTCGTTGATGGCGAACTGGCCGTTGGTGAACACGTAGCCCTGCAGCGCCTTCTGGTCGTAGCCAAGCGAGCCGTCGACGGTGACGAAGCCGTTGTTGAAGCGCCGCCGGTAGTTGGCGTCGACCGCCGGCCCGGCGTTGGCGGCGATGATCGGCCGGACGGTGACGTCCGATTGCGGGTCGATCGCCCAGTAATAGGGGATCTCGGCGAACTGGCCGAGATGGCTCGACTGGCCGACGCCCGGCACCAGAAAGCCGCTGGCGCGCTTCTCCGACGGGTCGGCGTGGACGAGGTAGGGCAGGTACGCCACCGGCACGCCGTAGATGTCGATCACCGCGTCGCGGTACTCGATCCGCTTGTGCTCCAGGTCCTGCACCGCGGAGCGGGCGCGGATGTCCCATAACGGCGACCGCTCGGGGTGCTGCTTGCACAGGTTGCAGGTGGTGTAGATGGCGCGGCTCAGCTCGTTGAGCTTGCCCGCGGTGCGCCGCGCGCCGTTGGCGGCGAGCTTGCCGTTCTCGGCCAGCTGGGCGGAGAACCGGCTCAGGATGCCGTCCTTCATGCCGCCCGACAGCTCGGCGTACTCGGAGAACAGCACCTGCCCGCCGGGATCGACCAGCACCACATGGCCGCGCCCGGCGGCAACGCCGGTCTTGCGGTCGTAGGTGACAGCGTCGGCGCGCAGGATGCGCTCGCCCTGCCAGATCTCGACATGGCCGGACAGCGTGACAAGCTGCGCGTCGCGGTCGTACGAGGCGGTGTCGGCGGTGTAGAACACCGGCTGGTCGCGGGACACCGGAACGCTCGCCCCGCCTTTGGCGGCGAACTGCGCGTGCGCCGCGGTCGCGCCTAACCCGGCGGCCATGCAGCCGCCCAACGACACGCGCAGCAGGAATGCCCGGCTTGGATGTGCCTGGCTTGGATATGATCGCATCAGCCGTCTTCCAGGTGCAGCAGCAGGGACAGCGAGAGCAGCAGGCCCGCCGCGGTCGGCGCCCAGGCGGCCAGCGTCACCGGCAACGCCCCCGACTGCCCGAACTCGGCCGCGACCTTGGTCACCATGAACAGCGCGAAACCGGCGGCGACGCCGCTGGCGATCATCTTCGCCACGCCGCCGCGCCGGGTCGAGCGCATCGAGAACGCCGCCGCGAGCAGGCACATGGTGCCGGCCAGCAGCGGCAACGCCAGCAGCTCCTGGAAGTACAGCCGGTGACGGATGGCCGAGAAGCCGGAGCGCTGCAACAGCCTGATGAAACTGGGCAGCGCCCAGAACGAAAGCGTGTCGGGCGAGGCGAAACTCTCCTGCACCCGGGCCACCGTGAGGTCGGTGCCGAGCCGGAGTTCGCCGGCCGGGCGCGGCAGCTGGCCCGGCGTCAGCGTGCGGGCGTTGGCGAGCAGCCAGGCGCCGTCGGCCAGGCGCGCCGAGCTGGCCTCGATGCGCTCCAGCAGCTGGTCGGCGTCCGACAGGCGGAACACGCTGACCTCGCGCGCCAGCAGCGCCTCGCCATTCAGCGTGACCGCGCCGGCGTGCAGGATCGCCACCCCATGCGGCTCGAAGCCGCGATCCGCTTGGCGCAGCCAGAGCTGCCCGCCGGAGAGCGACAGCGGGCCGCCGCCGCCGCTGCGTAGGTAGGTGGTGTCCAGCGCCTCCGCCCGCGCCCGCATGGCCGCCGACATCGGGCTTACCACGGCGGTCGCCACGACCCCGGCGACGATGGCGCAGAACACCGGAGCGCTCAGGAACTGCCAGGCCGAGATCCCGGCGGCGCGCGCCACCACCAGCTCCGACGATCGGGTCAGCCGCCAGAACGCCAGGATGCCGCCGATCAGCACCGCGAACGGCAGGATCTCGGTGGCGATCCAGGGCAGCCGCAACGCCGCGATCTGCACCACCAAGGAAAGGCTGGCCTCGGGCCGGGCGGCGGCGCGGCGCAGCAGCTCGATGAAGTCGAACAACGACACCAGCCCCGCCAGCCCCGTCGTCATGCCGAGCATCGACAGCGTGAACGCCCGCGCGACATAGAGCGAGAGGGTCACCGGCATGCTCAGGCTCCCAGCCGGGCCTGCAGCGACGCCGGCATCAGCTGCAGCTGCGGGCCGGCCAGCAGCCAGAAGCACAGCAGGCCGGGGCCGAGCGCCACCACCCAGACCAGCGGCAGCAGCGCCGGGTCGCGCTGCGCCAGGTTGGCGACCGTGAGCCCGCCGGCGAGCAGCGCCACCACCACGGCCACCGCCAGCAGCGGGCGCAGGAAATTGCCGTAGCGGCGAAAGCCGCCCATCAGCACCGCCACCAGGGCGACCAGCGTGAAGCCGGCGGCGCTGAACGGGCCGGACAGGCGGCGGTGCGCCTCGATCAGCAGCTTGGGGCGATCGCGCTCGGGCATCCCCGCGGGCGGATGCAGCAGCTCGCCCAGCGACATCTCGGTGGGGTCGCGGAAGCGCTGCTCCTCGGCCTTGCCGTTCTGGCTCAGCTCGATGCTGTTGCGCGCGAAGGTCAGGACGTTGAGCCGCCCGGTCTGCCGGTCCAGCTCCTGCCGGCTGCCGTCCAGCAGCAGCACGCGCGGCGCGCCGGCGGTGCTGACGAGCTGCCCGCTGCGGGCCAGGATGGTGGCGTGGCTGCTCTTGTCGCGGTTGTCGTCGACCAGGATGCCGTGCAGCGTGCCGTCGGGGTCCCTGGAGCGGACATACACCGTCATCTGGTCGGAGATCGGGGTGAACACGCCCTCCTGCAGCAGGAACGCCGCCACCCGGTTGCGGATCTCGAACTGGAACTGCCGGAACGACGCCAGGCTGGCCGGCACGACGTAAAGGTTCAGCGCGAAGCAGCCGGCCATGGCGATGGCGGCCAGCGCCAGCGCCGGGCGGGCCAGCGTCAGCGGCGACAGGCCGGCGGCGCGCATCACCGTAAGCTCGCGGTCGCCGGCCAGGCGCCCATACACGAACAGCGCCACGATGAAGGTGGTGATCGGCAGGATCACCGCGAGGAAGTTGGGGATCAGCAGCCCGGTCAGCTGCAGGAACACCCGCAGCGACAGGCCGTGGTTGACCACCAGCTCGACGAAGCGGATCGACTGGGTAAGCCAGATCAGCGCCACCAGCGCCCCGGTTGCGGCCACCAGCGCCACCAGCAACTGCCGCAGCACGTAACGGTCGATCTGCGTCGGGCGGAATGGGTTGCTGGCGGCGCGCTGGGGCATCACGGACAGCTTACCCGCGCTGCCGGTCGGAACGCCAGCCGTCGAAACGTCTGGCGCGAAACGTCTGGCGCCGCTTAGGCCGGAAACACCTTGCCGGGATTCATCAGGCCCAGCGGGTCGAGCGCCGCCTTGATCCGCCGCATGGTGTCGAGTTCGGCGCCGCCGCGCCAGTCCGGCATCATGTACGGCTTCAGACGGCCGACCCCGTGCTCGGCCGAGAAGCTGCCGTCCAACGCCCGCACCACGCCGGCCACGGCGTCCATGATCTCGTGGTCGCGGGCCAGGAACGCCCGCGGGTCGCCGCCCTCCGGCTGTTCGAGGTTGAAATGGATGTTGCCGTCGCCGATGTGGCCGAACGGCGCCGCGCGGATGCCCGGCAGCAACGCCTCGCACGCCGCGGTGGCGCGCCGGATCAGCTCCGGCACCCGGGACACCGGCACCGAGACGTCGTTCTTGATGCTGGCGCCCTCACGCTTTTGGCCCTCGGCGTGCTCCTCGCGCAGCCGCCAGATCGCGGCCCGTTGCGCGACGCTCTCGGCGATCGCCGCGTCCTCGACCACGCCGGCCTCGAACGCCGCCTCCAGCACCTGCTCCAGCGTGGCGCGCAGCCCGGCCTCGGCGCGCGGCGAGGCCAGTTCGACCAGCACGTAATGCGCCGCCTCGCTCTCCAGCGGCAGCGTGGCGCCGGGAATGTGACGCAGCACGAACGCCATGCCGGCGCCGGACATATACTCGAACGCCTGCACGCTGCCCGGGTCGTGGCGCCGGAAGCGGCCGAACAGGTCGAGCGCCGCGTCCGGCGACGGCACCGCGCACAACGCGACCGCGATGTCGGAGGGCGCCGCCACCAGCTTCAGCACCGCGGCGGTGATGAAGCCGAGCGTGCCCTCGCTGCCGACGAACAGCTGGCGCAGGCAATAGCCAGTATTGTCCTTACGCAGCCGCCGCAACCCCTCCCACAGCTGGCCATCGGGCAGCACCACCTCCAGCCCGAGCACCAGGTCGCGCGCGTTGCCGTGGCGCAGCGTGTTGTTGCCCCCGGCGTTGGCCGCCAGCACGCCGCCGATCTGCGCGGTGCCCTCGGACGAGATCGACAGCGGCAGCTGGCAGCCGACCGCCGCCGCCGCGTCCTGCGCCGCCTTCAACGTGACGCCAGCCTCGACCGTCATGGTCATGTCGACCGGGTCGACGTCGCGCACCCGGCGCAGCCGCGACAGGCTGACCACGACCTGGCGGCCGCTCTCGTCCGGCGCCGCGCCCCCGACCAGGGAGGTGTTGCCGCCCTGCGGCACCATCGCCACACGGGCAGCGGCGCACGTCCGCACCACGCGTGCGAGTTCGGCGGCGTCGGCCGGGCGCACCACGGCCGCGGCGCGCCCATGGTACAGGCCGCGCCAGTCTTCGCAGTACGCGGCGGTGTCGGCGGCATCGGTCAGCAACCCCGCCGCACCGACGACGGCGTGCAACTCGGCCAACAACCCGAGGTCCAACAGCCCGGGGTCGAGCTTGGCGGTCGAGCCCGGTTCACGTCTTGGTAAGGGAAACTGCTGCATGATGCTGACTAAGAGCGATACCGGGCCTGGACAAGGGCCAGTAGGTATCCAAGCCGTAGTTGCAACCATATCACGTTTGCAAAGACGTGATGTCGTCGACGCGTGACTGACACTGTCTTGTATGTAGATTACAAATCGTGAAATCACAAAGGTCACAAGACCATGACCAGCGCCTTTTATCGTACGTAACAGCGTTCGACAGTGTCGAAAAACAACTGTATTACGCAATGAGCGAGGTGCTGGTCGACAGTCGCGGGCAGGTCGGCGACAAAGGGCGCGCGTTCTTTGCAGCCAATGGCTACCTCCAAGTCGACGATGTGGCCGATCCGGTCGAGGTCGACCGCATGAAATCGATCCTGGCCGAGATGTTCGCCCGCAAGACCGGGCTGGCCGAAGGCGCGCAGTTCAACCTGGTGGGCAGCAAGGAACAGCCCGACGACGTGCAGTTCCCGCAGATCATCAATCCGCACAACTACGCGGCGGAACTGCGCCGGACGCGCTACTGCGAGGCCGCGACCGCCATCGCCCGTGAGATTCTCGGGCCGCAGGCGCGTTTCGCCGACGACCACGTGCTGATGAAGCCGGCGCTGATCGGCCCGGTGACGCCGTGGCACCAAGACGAGGCGTTCCGCGACCCTAAGTTCCACTACAACGAGATCAGCGTCTGGCTGGCGCTGCAGCCGGTCGACCGCGACAATGGCTGCATGGAGTTCATCTCAGGCAGCAGCGGCGGCGAGGTGCTGGCGCACCGCTCGCCGAACAACGACCCCTCCGTGCATGCGCTGGAGTGCTACGACGGCTTCGACCCGGCCGACGCCGTGGCGGTGCCGTTGCGGGCCGGCAGCTGCACCGTCCATGGCGGGCGCACGCTGCACAGCGCCGGCGCCAACCGCTCGGCGGCGCCGCGCTTTGCCTATGTGATGATCTTCAACGTCCCGCCGGTGCTGGCGACGACGGTTCGGGAGTTCCCCTGGCTGACGCAGCGGCGCACCGACCGCGACGACCGGGCGCAGCAATGGCGCTCGCACGGGGGCATGGCGGTGGAGCTGTGGCGTTGGGCGCGCAAGATCGACTTGCGCGACCGTACGCGGCTGGCTTACGACTTAAAGCGCGCCGGACGCGCCTTCAGGCGGGCCGTCTCCCGCCGCTGACCGCCACCGCCACACACGGAACTGCAGCAAGATGAGCGACGCGACTTTCACCTTGCGCGATCTGCCAATCGGCGTTGCCGCCAGCGGAATGAGGACCGAGACCGACGCCATGGGGCCGGTCCCGGTGCCGGCAGACCGTTACTGGGGCGCCCAAACGCAGCGCTCGCTGCAGCATTTCTCGATCGGCGGCGACCGGATGCCGACATCGCTGTACCACGCGTACGCGGTGGTGAAGAAGGCCGCGGCGCTGGTCAACGGCGGCGCCGGCCGGCTGCCGGCGTGGAAGCGGGCGGCGATCGTGCGCGCCGCCGACGAGGCGATCTCGGGCGCGCTCGACGATCATTTCCCGCTGTTCGTCTGGCAGACCGGCTCCGGCACCCAGTCGAACATGAACCTCAACGAGGTGCTGGCCAACCGCGCCAACCAGCTGCTCGGGACCGAGCTTGGCAGCCAGTCTCCGGTGCATCCCAACGACGACGTCAACATGGGGCAGTCGTCCAACGACACCTTCCCGGCGGCGATGCATGTGGCGGGCCTGGCCGCAATCGACGACGGCCTGCTTCCCGAACTCGACGCCCTGGCGCGCGCCATCGAGGCCAAGGCCGCGGAATGGAGCGGCGTCGTCAAGATCGGCCGCACCCACCTGCAGGACGCGGTGCCGCTGACGGTGGGCCAGGAATGGTCCGGCTACGCGGCGCAGCTGCGCGACGCCATGGCGCGGGTCGAGGCCAGCCGGCCTGGCCTGCTGCGGCTGGCGGTCGGCGGCACCGCGGTCGGCACCGGGCTGACCGCGCCGCCCGGTTTCGCCGAGGACGTGGCCGCCAGCATCGCCGCGCTGACCGGGCGGGCGTTCGTGACCGCGCCGAACAAGTTCGCGGCCCAGGGTTCGCTGGACGACATGGTGGCGGCCAGCGCCGCGCTGCGCGGGGTCGCGGTGGCGGTCATGAAGATCGCCAACGACATGCGCTGGCTGGCCTCGGGGCCGCGCTGCGGCCTGGGCGAGCTGGTGTTGCCGGCCAACGAGCCAGGCTCCTCGATCATGCCGGGCAAGGTCAACCCGACCCAGTGCGAAGCGATGGTGATGATCTGCATCCAGATCATCGGCGAGGACGCGGCCACCGCGTTCGCCGGCAGCCAGGGCAACTTCGAGCTGAACGCCATGCGCCCGATGATCATCAACAACCTGCTGCACGCTTGCCGTCTGCTGACCGAGGGCAGCGCCATGTTCCGGCTGCACTCGGTCGAGGGCACCATGCTCAACCGGGCGCGCATCGACCGCTACGTGGCGGAGTCGGTGATGCTGGTGACCGCGCTGAACCCGCTGATCGGCTACGACCGCGCCTCGCAGATCGCCCACGCCGCGATGGAGGGGGACATCACGCTGCGCGAGGCGGCGTTGGCGTCCGGCTTCGTCGACGCGGCGACGTTCGACGCCGCCGTCGACCCGGGCCGCATGGTCTGAGCCGCCGCGTCCTGCTGGTCGGCGCCGGCCATTGCCATGTCGAGGTGCTGCGCCGCTTCGCCCGTCGCCCGCTCGCCGGCTGCGCGCTGACGCTGCTCACGCCCAGCCGCAAGACGGTGTATTCCGGGATGGTCCCGGGCATCGTCGCCGGGCTGTACCCCGCGACGGCGGCCGACATCGACGTGGCCGGGCTGGCCCGCGCCGCCGGGACGCTGCTGGTGCAGGGCAGGGCGGGCGGCCTTGATCCGGTTGCGCGCCAGGTGTTCCACGACGGCGGACCGGCGCTCGGCTACGACCTGCTTTCGTTGGATGTCGGCAGCGGCTCCAATACCGGCCCCAATGCCGGCCTGGTCGCCGGGGCGGCGCACGCCATCGCGGTGAAGCCGATTGGCAGCCTCCTCGAACGGCTCGGCACGATGCGTTCGGCGCTCTCGGCCACCGGCGCCGGTCGGGTGGCCGTGGTGGGCGGCGGCGCCGCGGGGGTCGAGTTGGCCCTGGCGCTGGCTCGCCAACCGACGCCGGGCCAGGCCGAACCGTTCGCGCTGACGTTGCTTGCCGCCACCGAACTTTTGCCGGGCTTTCCGTCTGCCGCACGCCGCCGGCTGCGGCACGATCTTGCGGCGGCTGGCGTGACCGTCCTGGCCGGCAGCCGGGTGGTCGAGGTGACGGCCGACCGCCTGCTGTTGGCGGACGGAACGGTCATTGCCGCCGACGCGGTGCTGTGGGCCGCCGCCGCGGCCGCGCCGCCATGGCTGGCCGGCTGCGGGCTGGCGCTCGATCCCGGCGGCTTCGTGCGGGTCGACGCGACGCTGCGGGCGGTCGGCCAGGATGCGGTGTTCGCTGCCGGCGACGTGGCGGCGTTCGAACGGGGCGCGGTGCCGCACGCCGGCGTCTACGCGGTGCGGGCCGCGCCGTTGCTGGCGGCCAACCTCCGCGCCGCCTCGGCTGGTCGCCGCCTGCGTCGCTGGAAGCCGCAGCGCCGTGCGTTGTACGTGCTGTCGACGGCGGACCGGCGCGCCGTCGCGGTGCGCGCCGGCGTGACGCTCTCGGGAGCCTGGGCGTGGCGGCTGAAAGACTGGCTCGACCGCCGCTTCGTGGCCCGGCTGAACGCCCTCGCGGCCGGGCGGTGAGCGCTGGGCGGTGATCCCGGCATCAATTGCCAGTTCGCACGGTTTCTGTTGCCGCTGGCCACTTGGCGGCGTATGGCCCTGCCAGCAACCAGGATGGGATCGGCCGGTGGCGGACAACAGGCGGATGACGCGGCCGGCGATGGCCGCGTCGGCCATGGACGACACGCTGCATCTTGGCCTTGCCGCCGCGACCGCCCGGCTGGCGCAGCTGCCGGCGCCGTTCGTGACGCTGTTCGAGCGCGGCGATCTCAGCGTGGAGCTGTTCGCCCCGCGCGGCCGCGACGCCCAGACGCCCCATGAGCAGGACGAGATGTATGTCGTGGCGTCGGGCTCCGGGGTGTTCCGCCGCGGCGACGAGACGGTGGCGTTCTCGGCCGGCGACGCGCTGTTCGTGCCGGCCGGCGTCGAGCATCGGTTCGAGCAGTTCTCCGACGATTTCCGCACCTGGGTGATCTTTTTCGGCCCGCTCGACGGCTACGACGCGCTTTTGGACAGCGCGGCCCCGTTCTCCGGCTGACGCCGGGATCTAGACGAGGCGGACCAGCTGCTTGCCGAAGTTCTCGCCGCGCAGCATGCCGATGAACGCCTCGAGCGCGCTGGCCAGCCCCATGGCCACGCTCTTGCGGAACAGCAGCCGGCCGTCGGCCACCAGCGCGCCCAGTTCGGCCAGCGCCGCCGGCCAGTCCGCCATGTGGTCGGACACGATGAAGCCCTGCACCAGCAGCCGCGAGCGCAGGATGCGCGCCGGATGGTGGATCGCCAGTGGTTCGCCGTTGTAGCCGGCGATGGCCCCGCACACCGCGATGCGGCCGAAATCGTTCATCCGCAGCATCGCGGCGTCCAGCGCCGCGCCGCCGACATTGTCGAAATAGCCGTCGATGCCGTCCGGAGTCGCCTCGTCCAGCTCGGCCTGGAGGTTGCCGCCCCGGTAGTCGACGCAGGCGTCGAAGCCGAGCGTGCCGGTGATGTAGCCGCATTTCTCCCGCCCGCCGGCGATGCCGACGACCCGGCAGCCGTGCCGCTTGGCGAGTTGCCCGACCACGCTGCCGACCGCCCCGCTGGCGGCGCTGACCGCCACCGTCTCGCCGCGCTTGGGACGGCAGATCCGGTTCAGGCCGTACCATGCGGTCACCCCAGGCATCCCCACCGCGCCCAGGTAGGCCGAAAGCGGGATGCGGGAATCATCGACCTTGACCAGGCCGCCGCCGCCCGTGGCGAACTCCTGCCAGCCGAGCATGCCCACCACCTTGTCGCCGACCGTCCAGGCAGGGTTGCGCGACTCGACCACGACGCCCGCGGCGCCACCGCCCATAACCTCGCCGAGCGGCTGTGGCGGCGCATACGATCTCGCCTCGTTCATGCGCCCGCGCATGTAAGGGTCGAGCGACAGGAAATGGCTGCGGACCCGAACCTCGCCGTCGCCGAGCGGCGTCAGCGGCGTCTCCCGCAGCGCGAAGTTGTCCGCGCTCGGGATGCCGGGCGGGCGGCTGGCGAGGATTATCTGGCGGTTGGTCTCGGGCATCTGATTCCCTCAGGTGGCGGGTAGCGGCTGCAGCGCCGCCAGCACCAGGTCCGGCGTCAGGATCTGCGGCAGCACGATGCCTGGCTGGCCGTCGGGCGGATAGAACACGTACAGCGGCACGCCGTCGCGGTCATGGGCGCGCAGGTAGGCGGTGACTTGCCGGTCCTCGCGGGTCCAGTCGCCGCGCAGCAGCACGACGCCGTTGCGGCGCAGCGCCTCGCGCACCGAGGCGGCGTCCAGCGCCACCCGCTCGTTGACCAGGCAGGTGATGCACCACGCCGCCGTCATGTCGGTCAGCACCGGGGTGCCGGCGCGGCGCAGCTCGGCCAACCGGATTTCGGAGAATGGCTCGTAGTCGGCGGCGCGCGGCGCGTCGGCGGCCGAAGACTGCAGCCCCATGAGCAGCGCCACCCCGCCCAGCGCCGCGGCGGCCCCGAGCAGGCCGGCGGCGCGCCATGCCCGACGCGACCCGGCCGACTGCGCCGACCGCGCGACCCAGGCCGCGAAGCCCACCAGCACCAGCCCGACGGCCGTGGCCAGCACGCCGTCCGGCCCTGCCTCGCGGCTCACCACCCAGGCCAGCCACGCCGCCGTCGCGTACATCGGGAACGCCAGGGCCTGACGCAGCAGCTCCATCCAGCGTCCTGGCCGCGGCAGCGCGCGGCGCAGCCCGGGAGTCGCCGCCACCGCTACATAAGGCAGCGCCAGGCCGGCCCCCATGCAGGCGAACACGGCGAGGGTGAGCCAGCCCGGCGCGGCCAGCCCGGCGGCGACCGCCGCCGCCATGAACGGCGCGGTGCAGGGGCTGGCGACCAGCACGGCGAGCGCCCCGGTGGCGAACTGGCCGAGCAGCCCGCCGCGGCCGGTCAACCCCTGGCCGGCGCCGCTGCCGCCCACCGCGAACACGCCGGACAAGTTGAGTCCGACCGCGAACATCAGCCAGCAAGCGGCGGCGACGAACGCCGGCGCCTGGAACTGGAATCCCCACCCGGCCAGGCTGCCGCCCGCGCGCAACGCCAGCAGCGCCAGCGCGACGGCGCAGAACGTCGCCATCGTGCCGAGCGCGTAGGCGGCAGCTCCGGCGACCGGGCGCGACGTCCCCCGGGTCAGCGCCGCCGCCTTCATCGCCAGCACCGGGAACACGCACGGCATCACGTTCAGGATCAGCCCGCCGGCGAACGCCAGCAGCAGCACCCGCCAGGTCCGCGCCGACCTGGCTGGCTCGGCCGGTCCCGGCGCAGCGTCGACCTGGAACGCGCTCTGCTGCCCGGCGCCGTCGCGCAGCGCCAGCACGCCGCTCAGCGCCGCGCCCGGCGTCGCGCCGTGGGCCGTGGTCAGCCCGAGGCGCAGCCGCCCCGGCGTCACCTCGACCGACTGCCGCGCCGCGTCGTCCAGGCGGTCCGGCTGGTCGGGCATGAACCAAGCGTCGCGCACCGTGTCCGGCGTGATGTCGCCGCCGCGCACCACCAGTTCGCCGCTCGGCGTCACGTGCGCGGCCCACGGCGACGGGCGCGGCACGGCGGCTTCGGCCTGCGCGAATAGCGTCGCGTCGGCGGATGGCGTTGGCGGGCCGGCGGGCAGGTCGAGGCTGAAGCTGTGGTCGTACGGCACGCACACCTGCGCGCAGACCAGGAAACTGGCTTGCATCGCCACCCGTGTCGCGCCGCCGAGCCCGGACAGGGCGACCGGCAGCAGCGCGGTGCCGGAGTAGCCATAGGTCAGCAACGCGCCCTCCGGCTGCCGCTGCGGCGTCGGCCAGGCGATGTCGCCGGCCTGCGCGCCCGGCGGCAGGGTGAACGCCAGCGTGGCGGCGGCCCCGGCCGAGCCGGGGTTGCGCCAGTAGGTGTGCCAACCCGGCGCCATCCGCAGCTTCAGGCCAACCCGCAGCGCGCGGCCGGGCGTCACGGCGTCGACGTCGGACACCAGCGAGGCGGTGACGCGCGCGTCCACCAACGGGGCGCTCTCGGCGGCGAGCGCCGGGACGGACAGCAGCAGCCAGGCGGCCAGAATGGTGCGGATCATTCCCTGTCCTATAGCCGAGAAACCCGGCCGGACGTAGCGCCTGCCGCCGCGGAACAGGCGACGATGCCACGCAGGAACAGCGACGTGGCGCGCGCCGCCCACTCGGCCTGCTGCCCCGCGTCGAGCGCCGGGCCGTCGCCGAGCGCCTGGCGCTGCGGCGCGAACAGCACCAGCGCCATGAACTGCCCGGCGGCCCAGGCCGGGTCGGCCACGCCGGCCTGGGCCAACGCCGCGGCGAGACGCTCGACGCCCAGCCCCGTCCCGGCGTCCTGCATGATGCGGCCGAGTTCCGGGAACCGCCCGATCTCCGCGACGACCAGCCGGTGCAGGGCCAACGCCTCCGGGGCCAGCGCGGTGGCCAGCATCGCCCGCGCGGCGGCCAGCAAGATCGGCTCGAGTGCGTCACCCTGCTCGAACCCGGCGTCGAACGGCGGCCGCCAGAGCGCCACGAGACGCGCCACCACCTCGCGCAGCAGCGCCGCCTTGCCGTTGAACCGCGCATACAGCGTGCGTTTCGAGACTCCCGCCGCCGCCGCCACGGCCTCCAGGCTGGTGAGCCCGTAGCCGTCGCGCAGGAACAGCGTCGTCGCGGCGTCCAGGACCTGCTCGCCCTTGCGCTGCGCCGCGTCCCTGGTCGGACGGCCGCCGCTGCCGCTCACCTCAATGCCAGTGATGAAACCGCGGAAACGGCTGGTACGGGACGATGATGCATCCGGACAGCGTGGCGGTGGCCAGGATAAGGGCCACGACGCGGCCCAAGGCGGCCCAGCGACGCGTGGGGCGGCGGCTGGCGGGAACAGGCATGGCGCTCTCCGTTGGTTGTCCGGAGAACATGATGTCGGCAGGTGAAAACGCAACCGTAGCGTTGCGTTAAGGCCCGGCGTTGAGCGGCTCAGGCCGAAATGCCGAGCTTCCGATACAGCGTGCTGCGGGATATGCCGAGCAGCCGCGACGCGCTGGCGATGTTGCCGTGGGTCCGCTGCATCGCACGGGCGATGGTGTCCTGCTCGATGGCCTGCAAGCTAGCGGGCGCCTGCAAGCTGGCGGGAGGCGCCGGCACGGCCGACGGGCTGATGGTTTCGCCCAGGTCCATCGCTACCTCCCGCGGCGCCACCACCGGGTCGCTGCCGGTCAGCAGCAGGTTTTCGACGACATTACGCAGCTCGCGCACGTTGCCCTGCCACGACCGCGCGCGCAGCGCCGTCATGGCTTCGGAACCGAAGCTGCGCGATGCGACGCCGTGGCGCGCGGCGAGCTGGCGGTTGAAATGCGACACCAGCAGGTCGACGTCGCCGCCGCGGTCACGCAGCGGCGGGACTGCCAGGGCGGTGACGTTGATGCGGTAGAACAGGTCGCGCCGGAACCGCCCGGCCTCGACCTCGGCGCGCAGGTTGCGGTTGGTGATGGCGATCAGCCGGACGTCGACGTGGCGCGGCTGGGTGTCGCCCAGGCGGTAGACGACGCCTTCCTCCAGCACGCGCAGCAACACCGGCTGCAAATCGAGCGGCATCTCGCCGATCTCGTCCAGGCACAGCGTGCCGCCGTGCGCCAGTTCGAAGCGCCCCGGGCGGCCCTCGCTGGTGGCGCCGGTGAACGCGCCGCGGACATGGCCGAACAGGTCGCTGGCGAGCAGCTCCTTGGAGGCCGCGCCGCAGTTGAAGACGATGAACGGGCGGGCGTCGCCACCGTGCAGCGCGCGCGCCACCAGCTCCTTGCCGACGCCGGTCTCGCCCTCGATCAGCACCGGCACGCGATGCTGCGCCAGCAGGCGGGCGCGCTCCAGCATCGCCGCCATCGGGGCGCTGCGGCCGATGATGGCGTCAAAGCCGCTGCGCGCCGGATCGACCTCGGACGCCTGGGTGACGGCGCGGGCCACGGCCGGGCGCGGCGGTCCCGGCACCACCAGCATCGCGCCGATGTTGCGGCCCTGGAAACTGACTGGGTTGAACCACTCCGCCCGCCACTGGCCGGGCAGGCGGTCCGCCCATTTCTCGACGGCGAGGCTGGCGTCGAGCCCCGGCACCCGCTCGCCCAGGCCGACCGGCGAGGCGACGCGCCCGGTGGCGTGGACCAGCCGGCCGCTGCGGTCGATCGCCACCAGGCCCGCCGCGTCGGCCGAGGTCAGCCGTTGCAGGCACGCCTCCAGCAGGTGCGCCCGCTCGCGCGCCGTTTGCTCGGCGATGACGCCCTCGATCTGCCGCGCGGTGGCGACCGCCAGCGCCAGGTTGTTGCGCTGGTAGGTGGTGGGCGGGCCGGAGATGTCGACGATGCCCAGGATCGTGCCGCTGCCCGGCTCGTAGATCGGGGCGGCGGCGCAGGTCCAGCGCTTGATGCCCTCGCAGAAATGCTCGGCGGCGTGGATCTGCGCCGGCCGCCCGGTGGCCAGCGCGGTGCCGATGCCGTTGGTGCCGACGGTGCCCTCGCTCCAATCGCCGCCCGGCGTGAGGTGGATGCCCTGGCCCTGGTCGAGCGTGTGCAGGTCGCCCACCACCTCCAGCACCACGCCGTCCAGGTTGGTCAGCAGCATGATGGAGCGCGAGCCGGCAAGCAGCTCGGTGAAGTCCGCGAACACCTCCGCCGCCGCCGCCAGCAGCGCCCGGTGGCGCAGCCGGAGCAGCCGCATCGCCTCGCCCTGCGCCGACAGCGGCGCCGCGCGCCCACTCGGGTTGACGCCCAGCGCCAGGCTGCGTTGCCACGACGAGACCACGAAATTGCAGGCCGGGACGATTTCGCGCGACTGGCCGGTGAGGAACTGCTCCCAGGCCTGCATGGTGTCGCCCACGTCCCCGCGCGGCCGTAACGGCTCGGTGGCCGGCACGATGTTGCCGTGCGCCGGCCTGGCTGTTTGGGTGCGCGGCATTCCCGCTCCTCCCGCGCGAGCGGTTTGGGCCGGGCGGCTCACCTGCCGCTCCCCGGACGCTCGTCGCCGGGCAGCATGGCACGTCGCCGCCGCGAGTTCACGCGGTCATTGCAAGGACGGCCGGTCACGCCCGCCCGAGGCGCTCGGAGCCGCCGCCCAGGGCCGGGCCGGCGGTCGGGTCGAAATTGTCCGGCTTGCTGGCGATCAGCGTCTGCGTGGTCAGGATCAGCGCCGCCACCGAGGCGGCGTTGCGGAGCGCCGTGACGCTGACCTTCACCGGGTCGATGATGCCGGCCTCCAGCATGTCGACGTAGCCGCCGCTGCGGGCGTCAAAGCCGTGGCCCGGCGGCGCCGTGGCGACATGGGCCACCACGTCGGCGGCGTTTAGCCCGCAATTGCCGGCGATACAGGCCAGCGGCTGCTCCAGCGCCCGCTGCACCAGCAACGCGCCGTCGCGGGCGCTGCCGCTCAGGCCGTCGATCACGGTCGACAGCGACGGCGCGATCTGCAGCATCGCGGTGCCGCCGCCGGCCACCACGCCCTCCTGCGTGGCGGCGCGGACGGCATGCACGGAGTCTTCGATCAGCTGGGCGCGGCGCTTCTGCTCGACCGGGGTGGCGCCGCCGACGCGGATGATCGCGGTGCCGCCGGACAGCCGCGCCAGCCGCTCCTCCAACTTGTCATGCTCGATGTTGGGCGGGGCCGCCGACAGCTGCCGCGACACCTGCTCGCGCCGCGCCGCCAACGCCGCCGCGTCGCCGCCGCCGCCGCTCAGCACCGTCTGGTTGGCGGTAATGCGGGCCTGCCGGGCGCTGCCGAAGTCGCGCAGCGTGATCCCGTCGATGCGCCCGCCGAGGTCGCGGGCGATCACCCGGCCGCCGGTGACGATCGCCAGGTCCTCCAGCATCGACTTGCGCCAGTGGCCGTAATCGGGCGGGTGGATCGCCGCCACCGCCGCGCCGCCCTGCTCGCGCGCCGCCAACAGCGCCACCACGCAGGCCGGCGCCACCTCGTCGGCGATGACCAGCAGCGGCCGGCGGCTGTCGCCGAGCAGCGCCCGGATGGTGGCGACTTCCTCCGGCGTCTGCAGCTTGAGGTCGGTCATCAGGATATGCGGGTCGTCCAGCACCACCTGCATCGCCTCGACGTCGGTGACCATGTGGTGCGACAGGTAGCCGCGGTCGAAGTGCATGCCGTCGACGATCTCCAGCCGGGTCTCGACGGCGTCGCCGTACTCGACGCTGACCACGCCGCTGGCGCCGACCCGCTCCACCGCCTCGGCCACCAGGTCGCCAGTTGCCTTGTCATTGGCGGCGATGACCGCCACGGCACGCGCCTGCGCCCCGTGCGACGGCCGGGCGGTGGCCTGCAGCGCCGGCAGCAGGTGCGCCACCGCCAGCTCCAGGCCGCGCACCAGCTCGACCGGGTTGGCTCCGGCCGCCAGGCATTGCAGACCCTGCTGCACCAGCGCGTCGGCCAGCACGGTCGCCGTCGTGGTGCCGTCGCCGGCGACCTCGTTGGTCTGCATCGAAACCTCGCGCACCACCTGCGCGCCCATGTTCTCGAATGGGTCTTCCAGCTCGATCTCGCGGGCGATGCTGACGCCGTCGCGCGAGATCAACGGCGTTCCCACCGGACGGTCGATGATGGCGTTCATGCCTTTCGGCCCGAGCGTCCCGCGCACCGCCTTCGCGAGCTTGGCGACGCCACGGCCTAAAGCCTCCCTGGCGGCATCGTCGTGCAGCATGATCTTCGCCATTCTCGCCAGGTCTCCCGCTGCCGTCCCCTCGGCGTTGCCGGGAGTCGATCGTTGCCGTTGCTTAAATTGCCGCCGTGCGGCCCCGCTACGGCATCGTTCGCGCCCCTTGCCGCGCCGGACCCATGCGCGCGAAGTCGAGCAGCGTCGGCTCGCCGTCGGGCGAGGGCGCGTCCTCGCCGAACCGCGCCGCCAGCAGCCCGCTGCACAGCGCGCCGTTGAACTCCGCGTTGGTGTTGACCCGCCGCAACGCCCGCAGGTGCGCCGACAATCCGGGCGCGGTCAGGCTTGCGTCGTGTACGTCCACGAACGCCAACGCCTCCGCAGACGTTGGGCCGACCAAGCTACGGCGCTCGACGTAGCGCGCCCGCAGCCGCTCGCCGGCGGCCTCTAGCGGCAGGTCGGACAGCTCCTGCAGGGTCATCGCCACCAGCGCTTCGGCCGCATGCTCGGCTGATTGGAGGTGGCGCAGCAAAGCCTCTTGCCGGCGCTGGAATGCCTTCACCAAGAACGTGCGGCGAAGTTGCTGCAGATCGTCGGCAGCCTCGTCGCCGAAGGTGTCCTGGAACGACAGGCCGTGCTCGACGCCGTGGTTGATCTTGTCGGCATACATATGATCGCCCAAACGCGGCACGACGCCCGTGACCCAGGGCAACGCCGCCACTTCGAGGCGCATGTCGTCGGCCATCATGAAGGCGAAGTTGGCGGCGCACCAATAGGTCGGCAGCCGGAACTCGACCGCGACCACGCCGTCCGGGTCGACCGTGACGGCGGTGACGAAACCAAGTTCCGTCACCGGCTCGTCCAGCTCCGGATCGGTGACGTGGTCGAGCCTCGCCAGGACCTCCGCCACCCGACCCGGATCGGTCATTCCGCGGCCACCAGTTCCGGGGCCGCCAGTTCCGGCGCGCTGAACTGCCGCAGCTTGGCGGCCACGTCGATGTCGTACAGCTTGGCGGCGTTCAGGCCGAGGATCTTCTTCTTGGCTTCGAGCGTCAGGTTGACGCCCTTGTCCTTCACGGTCTGCTCGGGCAGTTCGTAGGCCATGAACTTCTCGACCAGCCAGCGTGGCGTCCAGATGCCGTAGTCGCTGCCGAACAGCAGCCGGTCCTCGCCCAGCCAGAACAACAGCTCGGAGATCAGGTTGGCGAAGTAGTCCGGCCGCGAGTGGATGAACGGCAGCGCCACCGCGAGGCCGCCGAACACGTTGCGCTCCTGCACCGCAATCCAGCAGAAATCGTCCAGCCGCGGCAGGCCGCAATGCTCGACGATGAAGTTCAGGTTTTGGAAGTCGGTGGCGCAATGGTCGATGTCGGCCACGTCGAAGGCGTCGCGGTCCAGCGGCGTGATTGTCGGACCCTTGTGGACATGAATGTTCTTGATGCCGAGTTTCTCGGCGTGCTCAAGGTATTTGTAGGCCCAGGGGTCGGACAGCTTGTAGCCGCGGCTGCTGCCCTTCCACTCGGCGGTGTACAGCTTCACGCCTTTCGGGTGGTGCTTGGCGACCATCGCCTCCATGGCGTCGAGCCCGGCCTCTTCGTCGCGCGGGTCGAACGAGCCGTTCAGGATGAAGCGGTCGGGGTGCTGCGCCTTGATGACGGCGTTCTGCTCGACGGTGTTGAAGCCGTTGTTGTAGAACTCGGTCAAATGGGTCGGCTGCAGGATGGCCATGTCGTCGGGGCCGTCGACGAACAGGTCGCGAATCATCTGTTCGGAGCCGTATTTTTCGAATTTCTCCTTGGGCCAAACCTGGTCTTTCGGACTTAGCGCGGTGTGGTAGCCATAGAAGCAGTCGATGAACTGCTTGCCATGGATGTTCTTCTGGTTGGCCGGGCTGGCGTCCCAGTTGTGCACATGGCCGTCGAGAATGAAGATGTCTTCGCCGTCTTTGGTCCTGAACATTTTTTGCTCCCTTTCTTTTTTGAACGCTTATTCGTACCTGATGTATTCCATGGCCTCGTTCATGTCGCCGAACAGCATCACGGTCTCGTCGTCCGGCATCACCATGCGGCCGTAATGCGTCGAGGTGCAAATCTCGAACAGGTACGGCGTCATGGGACGGCCCAGCGCCTCGCTGATCTCGTCCATCTTGAAGACGATCTTGCCCTCGCCGTCGATGCGGATCATCGCCGGCATGTAGGTTACGGTGATGCCCGGCTTCTCGGCCATCACCTCGGCGATGGCGCGGGATTCCACGCTTTCGTTCATCGTCACCCCGCACTGGTGCGAGACGGTGCCTTCGAACACCATGTCCTTCATCGACTTGAAGATGTTGTCCTGGTGGGTCTGGCTCATGCTGGTCTTCCTATGGCTGCGGCGTTAGCCGATGATGGCGCGGACGTCGAAGCCGATTTCGGCCGAGATGGCGCGCAGCCGGTTGCGCGACAGTTCCAGCGCGTCGCTGAACTGCGCCACCTTGACCCGCGGCTGCGACCAGATCGGCTGCAGGTGGTTGGCGGCGTCCACCGCCAGCGCGCCGTGCTTCTCCGCCCAGCCGACCAGCACCTTCCGGTTTGCGTCGCCGTGCTGCTCGTCATGGGTGAGCATGGCGAACAGCTCGATGGCGTTGGCGAGGTTGCGCTCGTAGTCGCCTTCGGCCGCGGAAACCACCGACGGCGTCATGAAGTCGTTCTGCGACGCCGCCACCTGCAGCACCATGCCGCTGCGGAACAGCTCGCCGATCAACGGCTCGAAGATCACGTTGGCAACGAAATACTGCTCCAGGAAATCGGATGCGCCCATGACCGACTCGGTGGCCCTGCGGGCGCCCTGCCAAATCGGGTTCTCCAGCCAGTGCTTCTTGCCGGCGTCGAGGTCGAAGCCCTCGATGTCGAGCGCCAAGTCGCCCAGGTACAGCGTCAGGTCCTGCGCGAAGCGCAGCTTGTACGACGAGTTGGTCAGGATCGCGTTGTTGATCATCTGCGTGTAGCCGTAGCGCTGGGCCTGCATCAACGAGGTGCCGAGGCCGAACTCGGCGTGCTTGTAGGCGCCGAGATGATCTTGCAGCACCTTCACCCAAGCCTTGTCGAACCGCTTCGGCGCGCCGGAGCGGCGGCCGTTCTCGATCATGCTGGTGACCATGCCGACGATGGTGGACTGGCGCTGGTAGTGGGTGCGCTCCCACTCCTGGTCCACCGAACGATACTTGTGCCAATCCGAGCTTTTCAGCGCCGTCCAGCTCTCAGAGTAGGTCGGCGTGCCGTCGGCGAACGAGATGATCCAGTCTTGCAGCAGATGGCGCTTCGGGTCCGGCTGGACGTCGACCGTCATGTCCTCGTAGTGCGTCGCCTTACGGCCCTTCGGCTCGAAGTAGTTGTACTTGCGGCTGTTGGAGCCGGCGAACACCGCGGCGCCGGCAGCCCCTGACCTGGCCGGCGCGACCTGCTCTGTTGCACTCATTGTCTTGGCTCCCTGGTTGACGTCGTTATTGGTCAGGCGACGGCCATGCTGATGCCCAGCGGACTGGCCGGGGTGAACTTGTCGAAGTAGATCCGGTCCGGCTCCACCCCGGCCATCTGCAGCACCGGCAGCACGGCGTCGATCATTGGCGGCGGACCGCACGAATAGGCGTCCATCTCGCCGTCGAAAGCCTCCGCCCGCAGCGTGCGCGCGACGACATCGTGGATGAAACCGGCCTCGCCTGTCCAACCCTCATTCGCCTCGGCATGGGACAAAGCGGGGATGAACTGGAAGTCGTCGATCCTGGAGGCCAACTCGGCGAACTTGTCCCGGTAGAACAGGTCGCGTGCGGTGCGGGCGCCGTAGAAGAACCGCACCGGGCGCTGCTCGCCGCTTTCTACGTGATCGTGCAGGATCGACCACAGCGGCGACATTCCCGAGCCGCCGCCGATCAGCAGCAGCGGGCCGGGACGCGCCTCGCGACGGAAGCAGGTTCCATATGGGCCTTTCGCCACCAGCCGGTCGCCCGGGTGCAGCCCGTTGGCGAGCAGCGAGGAGAACTTGCCGTTGGCGTACTTCTTGACGATGAACTGCAACCGGGTCTGCTCGCTCGGCACGTTGGCCATGGAGAACGCGCGGGTGATGCCGGCGGCCGGGATGTTCAGGTCGACGTATTGCCCGGCCCAGAACCGCAGCGGCGTCTCCAGCTCGACTTCCAGAAGGCGAATATCGTGGGTAAGGTCGGTGATCCCGGTCAGCGTCGCCTCGATGGCCTTCACGGCGATCGAGCGGCGCATCAGGTCCTCGTCGTAGTTCAGCAGCTCGACCGTGATGTCGCTGTAGGCCAGCGTGCGGCAGAGCAGGATGTGGTTGGTGTCGCGCTCGTAATCCGGCAGCGCGAATGTGGAGTACTTCAGCAGCTCGATGTCGCCGTCGACCAGCAGCGACTTGCAGCTGCTGCACTGGCCCTCCTTGCAGCCGTGCATGACCGAGATGCCCTGGCGGAACGCCGCGTCGAGCACGGTCTCGCCTTCGTCCACTTCCATCTCGATGCCAACCGGCTCGAAGCGAACCGTATGCGACTGGCCGGCCATTTCTTCCCCTTGTCCCAGTGAAGTGAGCTGGGGCCAGCGCGAGGCTGGCCCCAGCTTGGCGACGCTAGTTGAACGGCGTGATCTTGAAGCCCTTGCGGTACTCCGCCACGGCGACGTCCCGCTGCTCCGGGGTCAGCGCCCGGAACGCCTTCAGCGGGCTGCCGAGCTTGTGGCCGCGGATGTCGTCCAGCGTCCACATCTCCTTGTCTTCGAAGTGCAGGTGCGGCTGCGGCACCAGCGTCTTGCCGTCGTTGCGGACGAAGCCGAGGTCGATCAGCGCGTCGGCGACATCGACGCCGTCGTAGCACTCCTCCCACTCGCGCCGGCCGCTGAAGCGACCCATCGCCGGCGTCGGACGGCCCTCGTACTCGGCCGAGAACGCGACCTTGTGCGTCCAGCGGCAGATTTCCGAGCAGTAGGTGAACATCTTGCCGTCGACCTCGTCGCAGCAGAAGTCCTCGCGGATCAGGCACGGCACCATGCAGCTCCAGCAGCGGTGCGGGTAGACGTAGCCGGTATCCTGGTTGAACAGGATGCTGGTCTCGCCCTTGTGGCTGAGCTTCTCGTACCACTTCCAGTAATCGCCGAATTCATTGTACCAGCCAGGATACTTATGCTCGAACCACTCGAAGTCCTTGTCGGTCTGGGCTTCCTGGCGCCAGAACGCCACCGGCCAGCCGACCGAGAAGAACTGCGCCGTCTTGTGGACGTAGTTGCCCTTGACCATGCGGTCCCAGGCAGCGCCCACGTCGTCGTGGTGGATCTTGATGCCGTACTTCTCGAGCGGCAGCATGTAGGTGCGGTAGTAGTCCTCGTAGATCCAGCGGTGCCACAGCTCCGCGTAGGATTCCTTGTTCTTGTCGCGGTCGGTGGTGCCGTACTCGACCAGCGTGCCGACCGCGGCGTCGATGATGGCGTGGTTCTGCCAGAAGGCGTACTTCAGGTCGCGCTCGATCAACTGGTGGTTGTCGGGGTCGTTGATCAGCGACATCAGCAGCGAATGGCCGTTGCCGATGTGGCGGCTCTCGTCGGACTGCACCGACAGGAACACCGTGGGCAGGGCGTAGTCGCCGTTGCGCGCGGCCTCGGACGGCATGGCGACGAACAGCGTGTTGGTGAACGCGGTCTCGGCCACCACGGTCAGGTAGATGTTGGCCGAGGTGATGGCGTCGCCGGTGACGAAGCCCTCGGCGAACTGGCGGCCGATGGTGCTGGCGTAGCACTTGCCGAACGCCGCCTCGGTGATGTCGAACCCGGCCGGGTCGATGTAGTTTTCCATGTACCACTTCTTCAGGTTCATCTGAATGGTGGAGTGGCGGAACTCGTCGACCATCTGCATGGCGAACCCGGTACGCAGCTCCTCTCCCGGTGCCAGCTTTCCGACCATCGCCATCGAACGCGCCGCGGAGATTTCCGGGAACGGGATGATGGCGAGGAACAGCTTCATCCACTCGACCCAGCGCGGCTGGACGTTGCGGAACATATCGCCACGGAGTGCCGCGTCGAGCGCCCCGTAGACGCGGTTGTCCTTCTCTTCCTGCATCGGGAAGTACGAGCGCAGCACTTGCTTCATCGGGTCGCGCGGCGACTTCTTGATCTTGTAGTCGGTCGGGAAGGTCATCGCTTCCTGGACGTAGCTTGGCGTCCAGCCGAGATCGGCGATGCGGCGGGTGGCTTCGCCGATGCTGATCCCTTTCTGCGCGGTGATCTTGTTGAGGTTCAAGCCATCAGGCATTGGTGATTTCCTCCTGCTCGACAGTTGTCAGGCCGCGACGAGCCGGTATGGAACCGGGCAGCGTCGTTTCGATAGTCAATGCAGCGAAACATAACCTGCGCTGGGAAAGCGTATCAAGTATCCACCTGTCGAAGCGATAGCAGGAATTACAAACCTGTATCCGACAAATGCTTTTGTGACATGACCCCAGCGCCAATCTGTTCCTTGCGGATTCTTCGTAGCGGGCCGCGTGACATCGACTGCTAACGCTACCGCAAAAGCTGTGCCAGACGCGGCATCGTCATGTGCTGCGGCATTTACAGCCATGCGAAGCATCGGCGCGCGAATGCTTCGTCCCGCGCTGTCGTGTCGTGGGACAGCGCGGCGCGACACTTGTCGCAGAACGCGACACTACCGCACGTGGTCGTCACGACAACGCGTCTCCGGTCGGGCGGCGGCCGAGCGGCTTGCCCTCGGCGATGAAGCGCGCCGCCAGCACCAGGGTGCCCATGGCGAAATCCTTGCCATGCGCCTCGATCATCTCCTCGGCCAGCAGCCCGAGACGTTCGAACATCCGATCCTTCGAGGTGTCGGCTTCGCTCATGGCTTCGAGTCCCGTTGTTCTGGCACGTGGGGTTCTGACGAGTGGGGGAGCGGGCGGAACAGGCGTTCGGGGAAGGCGACCACGCCGATCTCGCCGGCCGCCGCGCCGAATGCGAGGAACGCGCCGTCGGGCGACCAAGCCAGCGTGCCGACCGCGCCGCCGCCGGCCGCCCGCACGAACAGGATGTCGGCGCTGCCGGGCTGGCACAGCAGCACCGCGCCGTTCTCGTAGCCGGCGGCGATGAGCGGCCGTCTCGGGTGGCAGGCGACCTGCGTCACCGCGATGGCGCTGCCCAGCCCGCACTCGCTGCGCTGGGCCGCGCCGCCCGGGCCGTCGAAATGCCAGCAGGCCACGCGGGGGCTGCCGCTGGCGGCGCAGAACCCGCCCGGAATGGAGAACGACAGCGACAGCGGCTGGCCGGGGCAGTCGCCCATCGCGATGCCGACCGCCTCGGGCAGCCGCCAGCCGCCCACCGAACGCTGTTCCTGGCCGCTGACCAGGATGGCCCCGTCCGCACTCCAGGCCAGCGCCCGGTGCAGGCCGGCGCGGGGCAGCAGCGTCGCCGCGGCGTCCGACGGCCACAGCGTCACGCCGTCGGCGCCGGCGATGGCCAGCCGGCGACCGGCGCCGTCGAACGCCAGCGCCGCGACCGGACCGGCCAAATCGAGCGTCGCCGGAGCCGGGCCGAAGCGGTGTACCTGGCGACCGGCCGCGCAGGCCCAGACGCCGTCGACGGCGGCCACGCAGGCGACCGCGACCTCGGGGAAACTGGCCAGTGTCGCAACCTCGCCGTCCGCGCAGACGCGAGCGAGCCGTCCGTCGACGCCGCCGGAAATGACCGTGTCGCCCGCCGCGGCGACGGCGAGGCAGGCCCCGGCATGGACCCCGGCGCGCATCACCGGCGGCGGCTCGGCGGTCGCCGGCACCAGCTCCACGCCGCCGCCGTCGCGCGGCCGCAGGCTCGCCATGCCGTCCCAGCTGGCGCGGGCGACGGCCAGCGTGCCGTCGGCCAAGCCGAACGCGGCCACGCCCGCGGTTCCGAACCAGGCCGCGCCCGTGACCGCGACGCCCATCGCCCAGCGCGCGCCGAGCAGGTCGACCAGCGGGTCCGGCAGGCCGGGACGCACGGCGCTCACGGGATCAGCACCGCGCGGCCCCTGATCTTGCCGTCGTGCAGGTCGTGCAGCGCCTGGTTGGCGTCGGCCAGCCGGTACTCGCGGGTGGTGAGGTTGACCAAGCCCCGGTCAGCCAGCGCCATCAGCTCGACCAGTTCGGGGTAGGTTCCGACCAGGTTGCCGACGATGGTCTTCTCGGAGGTGATCATGTCCAGCGTCGGCAGCTCGATCTTCCCGCCGTAGCCGACGATATAGTAGACGCCGCCGTTGCGGGTCATGGCGATGCCCTTGGCCACCGCCTCGCCCTCGCCCACGAAGTCGATCACCGCCTCCGCGCCGTGGCCGCCGGTCAGCGCCATCACGCTGTCGACCATGCCCTCGTCGGCCAGCACCGTGTGGTGCGCGCCGCACTCGCGGGCCAGCTCCAGCGCCGCGGCCGAGCGGTCGATGACGACGACCTCCGCGGCGCACAACGCGCGCAGCACCTGGATGCCGATGTGGCCCAGCCCGCCGGCGCCGATCACCGCGGCGAACTCGCCCGGCAGCAGGTGGCGCGACGCCTTCTTGGCCGCCCGGTAGGCGGTCAGGCCGGCATCGGTGTACGGGGCCACGTCCTTGGGCGCCAGGGACTGCGGCAGCTTGATCAGCGAGCGCTCGCCGCTCAGCAGGTATTCGGCGTAGCCGCCATCGACGTTGATGCCGGGAAAGCGGCTGTCGGTGGCGTGCATGTCGTCGCCGCGGCGGCAAGCGAGGCAATGGCCGCTGGTCACCAGCGGGTGGCAGATCACCGCGTCGCCGACGCGCACGCTCTCGACGCCGCTGCCCACCGCCTCGACCCAGCCGGCGTTCTCGTGGCCCATGATGTAGGGCAGCTCGACGTCGACCTTGCTGCGCCAGATGCCCTCGACGACGTGCAGGTCGGTGCGGCACACCCCGGCGCCGCCGATCCGCACGATCACGTCGGTCGGCTTGTCGATCCTGGGATCGGGCACGTCCTGGTAGCGCACGAACTCGACGCCGCTGAGGGTCTCGTCGTACTGGTGCAGAACAGCAGCCTTCACGGCTCGTCTCCCCTTGGTCGCGGCGTTGTTCCCGCAACCGTTGCTCCGCAACCATCGTGCCAACAGCCAACATGCGGCGATTATTGTGGAAAGTTTCGGACCGGCCGATTGCGGCGTGGCGTTTCGGAACGGTGGGCGGAGCGACGCCGTTCCGTTTCGGAGCAGTCGAGCCGTGGCGATTGATGGGATGGCGCGCCGAGCGGCATCTGTTAGGCTGCTGCCAGCGGACGAAGAACCGCGCAGGAGGAAGATGCTGCTATCGGCGGACGACCGGCTCGGCCGGGCGCGAATCGTGCTGGAGCGTCGCGGCCTCGCCGCCGAGGACCTGTTGCCGCGCGGCATCGCCGAAAGCTGGACGCGGTGCATCGCATATGGGCTTGACCCGCAGCGCCCGCCGCCGCTGGCCGTCGCCGACGCGCATGCGCTGGGCGCGGCGCGCGAGCGAGCGGCGCTGCTGCACCGATTGGCGCTTGGCGAGATGCAGAACCTGTATCACCAGATCGCCGGCACCAACTTCATGATCGCCTTCGCGGCCCCCGACGGGATGCTGCTGGACACCATCTGCGACAGCAGCTTCAGCGACACCGCGCGCGCCGCCAGCATCCGGCCCGGCACGCTTTGGAGTGAGGCGCATTGCGGCACCAATGCGCTCGGCACCGCGGCGCAGGCCGGCGCCGCCGCCACGGTGCATGGCGGCGAGCATTTCTTCGCCCGACTTGGGCAGCTGACGTGCTCCGCGGTGCCGGTGTTCGACCCCGCCGGCGCGCTGGCCGGCGTGCTCGACGCTTCTTCGGATTGCCGCTCGCGGCAGCAGCACACTCACGCGCTGGTGTCGATGGCGGCGGTCCAGATCGAGAACGGGCTGTTCCGCGAGTGCCATCGCGGCGACGCGATCATCGCCTTCCACAGCCGCGCCGAATACCTGCACACGCTCAGCGCCGGGCTGCTGGCGGTGGACCGGGACGGGCTGGTGCTGGCGGTGAACGCCCGCGCCGACTTCCTGCTGCAAGGCCTGCCGGCGACGCGCGGACGGAGGTTCGAGGAGATATTCCGCATCGGCTTCGGGGCGCTGCTGCACGCCGGCCGCGACGACGAGTGCCTGCGCCTGGAGGACCGGGTCGGCAGCGCCTTCGCCGCCAGGCTGGAGACGCTTCCGCGTCCACGCCGGACCGTCAAGCTGGCAACCGCCGAGGTGGCGACGCCGGCCGGGTTCGTGGCGCAAGACGCCGTGGTCGCCGCCGCGCTGCGCCAGGTCGAGGCGGCGGCGGTGCGCCGGCTGCCGATCCTGGTCCGTGGCGGCACCGGCACCGGCAAGGAGCAGCTGGCCCGCCACGCGCACGGGGCGAGCGGACGGCGCGGCGCGTTCGTGCCGGTCAACTGCGCGAGCCTGCCCGACGCGCTGGCGGAGGCGGAGCTGTTCGGCCACGCCGACGGCGCCTTCACCGGCGCCCGTCGCGGCGGCGCGCCGGGGCTGGTCGCCGAGAGCGACGGCGGCACGCTGTTCCTTGACGAGATCGGCGACATGAAGCTGTCGCTGCAATCGGTGCTGCTGCGGCTGCTGGACGACTGGACGGTGCGCCCGGTGGGGGGCGGGCGGCGGCGGCAGGTCGACGTGCTGCTGGTCGCCGCCACCAACGTCGACTTGCAGCAGGCGGTCGCCGCGGGCCGGTTCCGCGCCGACCTGCTGTACCGCATCAACACGGTCGAGGTGACGTTGCCGCCGTTGAGCAGCCGCACCGACTTCGCGCTGATCGCCAGGCGGCTGCTGGCCGATGTCGCGCCGCAGGCCAGTCTGTCGCCGGCGGCGGCGGCGATCCTTGGCCGGCGGCCATGGCCCGGCAACGTCCGCGAGCTACGCAGCGTGCTGGTTCGGCTGACGCTCGCCGATCCGTCGCGGCTCATCGACGCCGACGCCGTGAGGATGCCGCAAGACGGCCCCGCGCCCGAAGCCGCTTCGCACGACCTGCGCGCGCTGCTGGCCGAACGGGTGAGGCGGGTGCATGGAGAATTCGAAGGCAACATCACCCAGACGGCGCGCCGACTTGGCGTGTCGCGCAACACCGTCTATCGCGCGCTGCGCTCGCCGGAACTGCGCGCGCCGATCATCACGACATCGTGAGAAAAAGGCGCGGTTTCGCCGGAAATTCAATCGCCCGCGATACGTTGCAACAGTTCCCGCCCGACGGAGCGGAACCGAGCTGACTTCGAAACAAAGGAACATCGACATGGGCTTACTGGATCAGGTTATCGGCGGCCTCATGGGCGGCGGGGGCGGCGGCGGCGGCTCGGGAATGCAGGGCGTGCTGATGAACATGCTCGGCGGCGGCGGCGGCCAGCAGCAGGGCGGCATGCAGCAGGGCGGCATGGCCAGCCAGCAGCAAGGCCAAGGCTTGGGCGGCATGATGGGCGGCGGCGGCCTGGGTGGGCTGATGGCCAGCTTCCAGCAGGCCGGGCTGGGCCATGTCGCGCAATCGTGGGTCGGCAACGGCCCCAACCAGCCGGTGTCGCCGGAGCAGCTGCATTCGGTGTTGGGCCAGGATCAGGTGCAGAGCATGGCGAGCCAGGCGAACATGCAACCGCAGGACTTCCTTTCCCAGCTCAGCCAGCACCTGCCGAACGCGGTCCACGGCATGACGCCGAACGGCCAGCTGCCCGACGAGGGCACGGTGTCGGTCTGAGCGCAGTGGCATCGCGCATGGCGGCGGCGCTGGTCGCCGCCTCCTTGCTCGCGGCGCAGTGCGTGGCGTTGCCGGCGCGGGCCGACAACGCCATGGGCTACCGGCTGCTGGCGCCGCAGGACGCGGCGCAACTGCCGCGCAACCATGGCTCGCTCGGGCTGGACGTAGAGCGCGCGCAGCAGATCGCCGACAACGGGCTGGTGTTCGAGATGATCCGGGTCAAGCAGGTGCGGCGCGGCACTGCCGGGGCCCGAGCCGGCTTCCATGCCGGCGACCAGATCATCGCCATCGACGGGCTGGTGTTTGCGAACGTCGCCACTTTCGCCGCCTTCGTCGGGTCGCTGCCTCCCGGCCGCCAGATCGGCGTCGACACCATTCCGGCCGGCGGCGGGCCGCAGCAGGCGCAGCGCGTCGCGGTGACGATCGGCGACGCCAAGGCGGCCGGCGGGCTGTCCACCGGGTCCAAGGTGGCGATCGGCGTGGGCGCGGCGGCGCTGTTCGGATGTTACGAGCTCGGCTGCTTCTCCCACAAGTCGAACGCCGTGAACCCGCAGCAGCCCCAACGACCGCAGCAGCCGCCGTTCCAGCAGCAACAACCGCTGCAACAGCAGTAGCCGGCCAGCTTCGGCTGGCTTTGCCTCCGCTTTGGTGAGGCATGGGTCCCGCGAGCACGGCGTTGCTCGCGGGTCGCGGCTCGGGCGAGGGCAGCCTTGCGCTCATTACGGTTGCGTGTTTCGTTGTGCGCCCTAGCTATTGGCCTGCCACAACAACCTCCGAGTAGAGCCCCTGCTTGAGCGAACCAGACACGCGCGGCCCGGCCGCGGCGACGCCGACTCCGTCCTATGCATCCTGTCCGAAGCCGGCGGCGTCGTGCCGCGGCCGGCAGCAGGCGGGAGATTGAGGGAGGCCCGGCGCAGCCCCCTTGCAGGCTGCCGCATCCTGGTGGTCGAGGATGAGTTCCTGATTGCCGACGAATTGGCGCCCTTGCCCATGAGGGCGCCGAAGTGCTGGGTCCGGCCCCGACGCTGACCCAGGCCATCGCCGCCGCACAAACGGAGCCGCTCCATACGGCGGTGCTGGACATAAACCTCGGCGGCAGCCTGGCATGGCCGGTGATGGACCTGCTGCTGGCGCGCTCGGTGGCGGTGACGCTGGTTTCCGGCTACGACGCCGCCAGCGTGCCGGCGCGGTATGCCCACCTGCCGCGCTGGGCCAAGCCGGTGGGGATGCGCGAGCTGGCGCGGCAGTTCGCCGCTCCCGCCGCGGAGTTCGGTTAAGCCGCGCGAACGAACATCGCCACCGTCAGCGCCACGCCGACGCAGATCACGCCGTAGCGCAGGGTGCGCTCGTCCACCCGCCGCAGCATCCAGGCGCCGACCTGGCCACCGCCGATTGCGCCCAGCCCCACTGCCAGCGCAGGCAGCCACGCCACGGCCGGGGAGGGCGCGAACACCATGACCGCGGATGCGTTCATCGCCGCCGCCAGCACGTTCTTGGTGGCCGCGGCGCGGCGCACCTCCAGCCCGGCGAGGGTCAGCGCCGCCAGCATGAGGAAGCCGATGCCGCCGCCGAAGTAGCCGCCGTAGACGCTGATGAGCGACTGCGCCGCGACCGAGCCGCGGCGTCCGATCCTGACGCCCCCGTCGGCGTTGGAACGAAAAAAGCTGCCATAGGCGAACACCCCGGTTGCGAACAGGATGAGCCATGGCACCAGCCGCTCGAAGAACGCGGGGGGCGTCGCCAGCAGCAGCAGCGCACCCATGACCCCGCCCACCAGGCTGATGCCGGCGAGCCAGCGGAAGCGCAACGCCGGCGTACCCGACAGCAGCCGGCGGCCGGCGATCCCGGTGGTCACCTGGCCGGGGAACAGCGCCAGGGTGGACGTGACGTTGGCGGCGCGGGCATCCAGCCCAACCATCAGCAGCGCCGGGAAGATCAGGAACGCGCCGCCGCCGGCGATGGCGTTCTGCGCGCCGGCCGCGAAGCCGACCAGCGCCAGCGGCAGGAGGTGCAGCATCAGCCGGCGGCGTCGGCGAGCACCAGCCGGCGGGCGAACGCGCGCCGCCGCTGGTTGGCGGTCAGCGGGATCGCGCCGTAGGCGTCCTTCACCGCCTCGGTGATGGTGACGCCGGCCAGCCTGGGGGCGACGCGCCGCCCGGCGGCCTCCCACAGCGGCGCGCCGCGCAGCACCATCCGCATCCGGGTGGGCGGCACGAACAGCGCGGCGTCGCGACGCTCCACGTGGAACAGCCCGGCGGCCAGCAGCCGGCCGATCTGGCCGGGCGAGTACGGCTGGCCCTGGCCGAACGGCGTGCTCTCGACATGCGCCCACCAGCCGCGCCGGTTGGGCGCCACCACCAGCAGCCGGCCGTCGTCCTTCAGCACCCGCCACAGCTCACGCAGCAGCCGGCGGGCGCTCTCCGCCGCTTCCAGCCCATGGACCAGCAGCACGCGGTCGAACGACAGGTCGCGGAACGGCAGCGCGTCCTCCTCGGCGGTGCAGGACAGGCTGGCGCTGCCGGCGGGCCAGCGCGCCGCCCCGATCTGCGCCGGCGTCAACGCGATGCAGGAAGCCGCGTCCTCGCGCCACAGCCGCAAGTATGGCGCCGCGTAGCCGATGCCCAGCACCGACTGTCCCGCTGCCGAGGGCCACAGCAGCGCCAGCCGCTGGCGCAGCATCCGCGCCGCCACGACGCCCTGGCGGGTGGCGTAGAACTCGGCCGCGGCATGGGTGTCGGTCGCCATGCCTCCCGATACAGCACTTGGCTCGCCGCTTCGAGGGCGCGTCGCCGGCTGCCGCCGCTGCGCGCTTGCGCCGCGTGGCCCGGATGCTACACCGCAGGGATGATCGCAGCGCAGGCCATTCCCCTCCTTTCGGACAACTACGCCTGGCTGCTGCGCTGCACGCAGACCGGCGCCGTCGCCGTGGTCGACCCCGCCGAGGAAGCGCCGGTGGCGGCGGCAATCGAGGCTGCGGGCGGCAAGCTCGACCTGATCCTGCTGACCCACCACCACGGCGACCACATCGCCGCGGTGGAGCCGATTCGCGCCCGCTACGGCGCGCCGGTGGTGGGCGCCCGCGCCGACGCCTACCGGCTGCCGAAGCTCGACCGCGAGGTCGCGGAAGGCGACAGCGTGACGGTCGGCGACTGCGCCGGGCAGGTGCTGGAGACGCCTGGCCACACGCTGGGCCACATCAGCCTCTACTTCGCCGATGGCCATGTGCTGGTCTGCGCCGACACCCTGTTCAGCCTCGGCTGCGGCCGGTTGCTGGAGGGTACTGCGGCGGACATGTTCGCGAGCCTGCGTAAGTTCGCCGTCCTGCCGCCGGACACCCTGGTGTGCTGCGGCCACGAGTACACCGAGAGCAACGCCCGCTACGCCGTCCACGCCGATCCCGGCAACGCGGCGCTGGCCGATTACGCGGCGCACGTGAAGGTGCTGCGGGCGGTGCATCAGCCGACGGTGCCGAGCCGCCTCGCCGACGAGCTGGACTGCAACCCGTTCCTGCGCGCGCCCGATGTCGCCACGCTCGCGGCGCTGCGGCGCGGCAAGGACAGTTTTTAGGACATGGCCATGAAGCTATTCCACTCGCCGGCCAGCCCGTTCGCGCGCAAGGTCCTCGCCTGCGCCACGACCCGCGGCATCGCCGGCCAAATGGAGCTGGTCGAAGTCAACGCCCAGGCCTCGCCGGCGGCGTTGCTGGCCGCCAACCCGCTGTCGAAGATCCCGGCGCTGGTGACCGACGACGGCGTCTCGCTGTTCGACAGCCCGGTGATCTGCGAGTACCTCGACACCCTCGGCGACGCCCCGGCGCTGTTCCCGCCGTCGGGCCGCGTACGCTGGCGGGCGCTGAAGTTCCAGGCGATGGCCGACGGCCTCATGGACGCGACGGTGCTGCGCCGCGGCGAGAGCCTGCGCCCGCAGGAGCCGGCGCGCGACGCCGGCATGGCGCGGCAGCAGGCGGCGATTGTCCGCACCCTGCGCGAACTCGACGCCGACCTGCCGCACCAGACCGCCGACATCGGCAGCCTCGCGGTCGCCTGCGCGCTGGGCTACCTCGACTTCCGCTTCGCCCACGAGCCATGGCGCGCGGCCAACCCGGCGCTCGCCGCCTGGGCCGCCGCGATGGCCGAGCAGCCGGGCCTGTCCGCGACGATGCCGCACGAGCCGGCCGCCTGATCGACTTGCGCGACGCCGACCTGCGCGACCCGGGCCAGCCGGCGGCCGCGGTGATCCGGGCGCTGGCGCTGGCGCCGCATCCGGAGGGCGGGCACTACCGCGAGACCTGGCGCGACGCCCCCGCTGACGGCAGCCGCGGCGCGATGTCGGCGATCCTGTTCCTGCTGGCGCTGGACGAGGCCAGCGCCTGGCACCGCGTCGATGCCGACGAGCTGTGGGTTTGGCAGGCCGGCGCGCCGGTGGTGCTGAGCGTCAGCCCGGACGGCCACGACGCCGCGGCGCACTGGCTGGGGCCAGACCTGGCGGCTAGGCAAACGCTGCAGCATTGCGTGCCGCGCGGGCACTGGCAGGCTGCGACCGGGCTTGGCGCCTGGACGCTGGTGTCGTGCGTGGTCGCCCCGGCGTTCCGCTTCGAGGGCTTCGAGCTGGCGGCCCCGGATTGGCGCCCGACGCCGCGGTAGACGGGCTGCGACCTAGCGGTTCGTTCGATGCTGCGCTTCGATGCATTAGGGGTTTGATCGACGGCGCGGGTCGGTTAATGGGCGCAAGAGGCCGGATCGTTCGCCCGGCGCACGTATTCACACGACATGAGAGGCCATCATGAAACCGATCAGCCTATCCGCCCTGGCGCTGGCGACCGCGACCCTGGCCGCCCCGTTCGCCACCCCGGCCGAGGCGCAGGTCGCCTCGCGCGACGCGGCGAAAGTCGAGGCCGGGGCCTATGCCGTGGAGCCGGACCACACCCGCATCCTGTTCTCGGTCAGCCACATGGGCTTCACCACCTATTTCGGCAACTTCACCGGCGCGTCCGGCAGCCTGACGCTGGACCCGAAGAGCGCCGCCGCCAGCGCGCTCGACGTGTCGGTGCCGGTGGACAGCGTCTCCACCACCAACGCCAAGCTCGACGGCGAGCTGAAGAGCGACGCCTGGTTCGACGCCGCGAAGTACCCGACCATCACTTTCAAGTCGACCAAGGTGACGCGGGCGGGCGCGGACACGGCCAAGGTGAACGGCGACCTCACCCTGCACGGCGTCACCAAGCCGGTGACCCTGACCGTCACCTTCAACGGCGCCGGCACCAACCCGCTCGACAAGAAATACACCGCCGGCTTCGAGGCGACCGGCAAGATCAAGCGCTCGGATTTCGGCGTGACCAAGTACGTGCCGCTGATCGGTGACTCCGTCGACCTGACGATCAGCGGCGCCTTCGAGAAGCAGGGCTGAGCCGGTGAGCGCGGCCGTCGATACCGCGGCGCCGCGCTCCGCCGCGGGTTTTGAGCGCTACACCGGCGTCGCCATCGCGCTGCACTGGCTGATCGCGCTCGGGATCGTCGGGCAGCTCGCCCTGGGGCTGGCGATGACCCAGATCGCCATGGCGCGGATGACCGAGTTCAAGTTGTACCAGCTGCACAAGTCGATCGGCGTCACCGTGCTGCTGCTGGTGGCGCTGCGCGTGCTCTGGCGACTCGGCCACCGGCCGCCGCGGCTGCCCGACGACCTGCCGCCGCTGGAGCGGGCGGCGGCCAAGGGCACGCACTGGGCGCTGTACTTGTTCATGCTCGGGCTGCCGATCACCGGGTGGATGCTGGTTTCGGTGTCGCCGTACAACCTGCCGACGGTGCTGTTCGGGCGCATCCCCTGGCCGCACCTGCCGATCTTCACGACGGTCGAGGACAAGGGGCCGGTCGAGGCCGTGATGAAGGCGGTCCACGCCTACGCAGCGTGGTTGCTGATCGCCATCGTCGCGGTGCATGCCGCCGCGGCGTTGCGGCACCACTTCGTCAAGCGCGACGACGTGCTGCGGCGGATGCTGCCCCGGCTGTCGCGCAGGGCGCTTTGAGGATTTCGGTCATGAAACTGCAGGTTCCCCTGGCGTGCGCGGCGCTGCTGGCCAGCGCGCCGGCGCTGGCGGCGGACTGGGCCATCGACGCCGCCGGCAGCAGGCTGGGCTTCTCGGGCAAGCAGAACGGCGAGGCGTTCGCCGGCAAGTTCGGGCGCTTCTCCGGCAGCGTCGCGTTCGACCCGGCCAAGCCGGAGGCCGGGCACGCCGACATCGTCATCGACATGGCCAGCGCCGGCACCGGCGACACCCAGCGCGACGAGGCGCTGCCGCAGGCCGAGTGGTTCAACAGCAAGAAGTTCCCGCAGGCCCATTTCGTCGCGACCGGCTTCCGGGCCAAAGGCGGCGACGCTTACGAGACCACCGGCAGGCTGTCGATCCGCGGCGTCGACCGCGACGTGACGCTGCCGTTCACCCTGGCCATCGACGGCGGCACGGCGCACGCGAAAGGCCATCTCGAACTGGTCCGCACCATCTACGGCGTGGGCCAGGGGCCGTGGAGTTCCGCGCAGTGGGTGGCGTTAGAGGTCGGGGTGGACGTCGACGTCGTGGCGAAGAAGGCAGGCGGCTGAGACGCCAGGCGCGAAGTAGGCAATGGATAGGTTCCGGTATACAGTTCGGGCCTCGCAACTCTTGGATGTCGGTCGGCGTTTGAAACGACCTGACGGCGAAATTGCAAGGCGACTGACTGCTTGGACCAACTCGGACAGCAAATCTCCCGCGTCCATTTTCCGGTGGTCGGCATCGGCGCGTCGGCTGGCGGCCTGCAGGCGCTCGAGGAATTCTTGCGGCCGATGTCGCCGCAGACCGGGATGGCGTTCGTCATCGTCACCCATATCGGGCCGGGCCGCGAAAGCGGGCTGGCCGAGATCCTGTCGCGCAGCACCGCGATGCGGGTGCTGTCGGCGGTCGATGGGGCGGAGCTGGAGCCCGACCACGTCTACGTGCTGCCGAGCGACGCCACGCTGCTGATCGAGGCTGGCCATATCCGGCTGCGCCGCTTCAGCGACCGGCGCGAGCGGACGCCAATCGACGTGTTCCTGGCCAGCCTCGCCGAGAACAGCCGCGAGGACGCCATCGCGGTGATCCTGTCCGGCTCGGGCAGCGACGGCACGCTCGGCGTCAAGGCGGTCAAGGAGCGCGGCGGGCTAACCTTGGCGCAAGGCCGCGACGGCGCCGCGCCGCAGCACGAGGGGATGCCGGCCAGCGCCATCTCCTCCGGCCTGATCGACCTGGTGCTGCCGGTCGAGGACATGGCGGCCAAGCTGGTCAGCTACGTCGAGAGGTTCGACCGGCTCGATCCGCAGGTCGCCGAGGACGAACGCCCTGGCGACGAGCGCACCGAGCGCGCCCGGCTGGCGATCTGCGAGCACCTGCTGCGCCACATGCGCCACGACTTCCGCGGCTACAAGGAGAAGACGCTCCTGCGCCGGGTGCAGCGTCGGATGCAGGTGCTGCAACTCGACGACATCGCCGCCTACGCCGAGCGCCTGGGCCAGGACCATGACGAGGCGGCGGCGCTGTTCCGCGACCTGCTGATCGGCGTCACCAGCTTCTTCCGCGACGAGCCGGTGTTCGAGGTGCTGCAGCGGAAGGTGATCCCGTCGCTGTTCGAAAACCGCGGCGCGCACGACACCATCCGCGTCTGGGTGCCGGGCTGCTCGACCGGCGAGGAGGCGTACTCGCTGGCGATGCTGCTGCTGGAGCACGCGGCGGGGCTGCGCGCGACGCCGCGCATCCAGGTGTTCGGCACCGACATCGACGAGGCCGGGCTGGCGGTGGCGCGCTCCGGGCGCTACCCGGAATCGCTGCTGGAGGGCGTCTCGCCGGAGCGCAAGCAGCAGTGCTTCGTGCAGGACGGCGCCAGCTTCGTGATCTCCAAGCGGGTACGCGACCTGTGCATGTTCTCCTCGCACAGCGTCATCCGCGACCCGCCGTTCTCGCGCATCGACCTGATCTCCTGCCGCAACCTGCTGATCTACTTCGGCGCCGACCTGCAGGGGCAGGTGATCCCGGTGTTCCACTACGCGCTGCGGCCGAATGCCTACCTGGTGCTCGGCACGTCGGAGAACGTCACCCAGTTCGGCAACCTGTTCACGCCGCTCGACAAGGGCCAGCGGGTGTTCCAGCGCCGTGGCGAGGCCGATTCCGGCCGGGCGCGGACGCCGCAAGCGATGCTGCCGGGCAACGGCGCGGCGCTGGCGCAGATCACCGACCTGCGGTGGAACCCGCCCTGGCGCAACGTGCGCGCCGCGGTCGACAGCAGGGTGCTGGAGCGGTTCGCGCCGCCGCACGTCGCGGTGAACCTGGCCGGCGACGTCGTGCATTACTCCCCGCGCACCGGGCGCTACCTGGAGCCGGCCAGCGGCGCGCCCAGCCAGCAGGTGCTGGGCATGGTGCGGCGCAGCCTGCGGCTCGACCTGCGTACGGCGCTGCACGAGGCGACGGCGACGCGGCGGCCGGTGACGCGCAGCCACGTCATGCTCGACATCGACGACCGGGCGCAGATGGTGACGCTGACGGTGGAGCCGCTGCGCGACCCGGCCGACGCTGCCGAGGCCGCGCCGCACATGCTGGTGGTGTTCGCCGAGGAGGGCGCGCCGTTCGCGCTGGAGCCCCCCGCGGCCGGCCAAGCCGAGCGCGCGGTCAGCGCCGCCACCGTCGAGCGGCTGGAGCACGAGCTGCACGAGACGCGCGACCGGCTGCAGCTGGTCATCGAGGAGTACGAGACCGCGCTGGAGGAGCTGAAATCGACCAACGAGGAGCTGGTCTCGGTCAATGAGGAGCTGCAGTCCACCAACGAGGAGCTGGAAACCTCGAAGGAGGAGATCCAGTCGATCAACGAGGAGCTGCACACCGTCAACGCCGAGCTGCTGATCGAGGTCGACGAGCACGACCGCTCGAACAGCGACCTGCACAACCTGTTCGAGAGCAGCCAGCTGGCGACGGTGTTCCTCGACCGGCATCTGCGTATCCGCAGCTTCACGTCGGCGGTCACCGCGATCTTCAACCTGCTGCCAAGGGACCGTGGCCGGCTGCTGGCCGACTTCGCGACCAACCTCGACGGCGTCGACCTGAAGGGCGAGATCGCCGCCGTGCTGGAGACCAGCGAGCCGCGGCAGCGCAGCGTCACCCGCGACGGCGCGCCGCCGCACTACCTGATGTCGCTGCTGCCGTACCGCACCAGCGACGGCGCGGTCGACGGCGTATTGGTCACCTTCGTCGACGTCACCTCGCTGGTGGCCGCCGAGGAGCAGCAGCGGGTGCTGGTGGTCGAGCTGAACCACCGCGTCCGCAACATGCTGCAGGTGGTGGCCGGGTTATCGGCGCAAACCATGAAGCGGGCAGACTCGCTGGAGGCGTTCTCCGACAGTTTCCTGGGGCGGCTCTACGCCATGGGCCGCTCCTACGAGCTGCTGTCGCGGGAGCGCTGGAGCGAGGTCAGCCTCGGCGAGCTGCTGATGAAGATACTGCAGCCGTTCGAGGGCGGGCCGCAGCGCGTCAAGGTGACCGGGCCGCGCGTGCTGGCGAAGCCGTCGGCGGCGCTGTCGCTGGGCATGGTGCTGCACGAACTCGCCACCAACGCGATGAAATATGGCGCGTTGTCCGCCCCGGACGGCGAGGTGCGCGTCACGCTGTCGGTGGCCGGCACGGCGAGCCCGGAGGCCGAGCCGACGGAGGACTTGCCGGAGCTGTGGATCGAGTGGCGGGAGTCGGGCGGCCCGCCGGTGCCGCCGCCGCAGCGCCGCGGCCTCGGCACCGACCTGATCGAGCGCCAGTTCCGCTATGAGCTGAAGGGCCGCGCGGTCTTGGACTTCATGCCCGGCGGGCTGTTGGCGACGCTGCGGATGCCGCTCGATCCGAAGCTGCTGACGGTTCTGCACGCCGGCAGGGCCACGCGATGACCTTGGATTTGCCGCCCATGACGCCATCCGCAGGCTGCCGGGTGCTGGTGCTCGAGGACGAGCTGCTGATTGCCATGTTTCTCGACGACCTGCTCGCCGAAGCCGGGTACACGGTGGTCGGGCCGGCTTCAAGCATCGCCGAGGCGCTGGCGCTGCTGGCGTCGGAACCGCTTCCGGACATCGCGTTGCTCGATTTCCACGTCGCCGGCGAGACCTCGCTGGCGGTTGCCGACGCGCTGGCCGGGCGCGGGGTGCCGATGGTGTTCCTGACCGGCTACGGCCGCGAGGCGCTGCCGCCGCGCTACCGGGACAGCCCGGTGCTGACCAAGCCGTACGAGGCGAGGGAGCTGATCGCGGCGCTTACCGAGACCTTGCAGCTGCCGCCGGCGACGGTGGCGTGACCCGACTCAACGCGACGGCGCGGCGAGCATGTTCCACAGCACCGCCGCCATGACGACGACGCCGCCGACCAGGGTCAGCCGCGGCGGCGTCTCGTTGAAGGCGAGCCATACCCAGACCGGCGCCAGCGGCGTGTCGAGCAGGCCGATCAGCGCCGCGCGGACGGCCGGGACGCGGCGCATGCCCAGGCTCAGCAGCAGCCCAAGGCCCAATTGGGCGACGCCGAACAGCATCAAGTCGAGCATCGGCAGCTCCGCCCACGGCCCGGTCTGCGCGAACGGCCACGCCACGGCCGAGGTCAGGAAGCAGGACAGCGCCACCGCGGGCAGCATGGACACCTGCCGCGCCTGCCGGATCAGCACCAAGGTATCCAGCGGCAGACCCTCCTCGCGCTCCGGGATCGGGTCGGCGTCCCAGACCTGCTCGGGGATCAGGAAGCCGTCGCTGGTCGGATGCTCCAGCGTGTCCAGCAGCCGCCGCGCCTCGTCCAGCCGGCCGGCGGCGATCTCGTAGTGTGCCCGCTCGACGTCCAGCGCGGCGCCATGCCGGGCCAACCGGGCGCGTCCTCGGGGTTGGGCTGCGGCGTCATGTCGTCCATAGAAGGCAACATACGACAGGCTTCCCGCGAAAGGACAGCGCGATGACGATGGCGTCCGAGATCAGCGTGGCGGCGCTGCTGTTCGACATGGACGGCACGCTGGTCGACAGCAGCGCCGCCGTGCATGGCATGTACCGGCGCTGGGCGGCGCGGCACGGCATCGAGCTTGCGGCGTTGCTGCGGGTGCAGCACGGCCGCCGCTCGGTCGAGATCGCGCGGCACTACGCCCATCTCGGCTTCGACGTCGCGGCCGAGACGGCGTGGATGGTCGAGCAGGAGCGCCAGGACCCGAACCCGGTCGTCGAGGTCGCCGGCGCCGGCGCGTTGCTGCGTAGCCTGCCGCCGGGGCAGTGGGCGGTAGTGACCTCGGCCGACCGCGTGCTGGCGTTGCAGCGGCTGCGGGCGGCGGGGTTGCCGCTGCCCGGCGTGCTGGTCAGCGCCGACGAGGTGACGCGCGGCAAGCCCGATCCGGAAGGGTTCCTCGCGGCAGCGGCGCGGCTCGGCGTTAGCGCGGCGGACTGCCTGGTGCTGGAGGACGCGCCTGCCGGGCTGGCGGCGGGGCAGGCGGCCGGCGCGCAGGTGCTGGCGCTGACCACCACTTTGACCGCCGACGAGTTGGTCCCGCTGCCCAGCCTGGCGGATTACCGCGACGTGTCAGCCCGCGTCGAGGGCGGCCGGGTGGTGCTGCGCTTGACCCGCTGATAAGTAGACGCGAGTTCAGCTGACGAGGCGGGAGAGCGGGGATGGGCTACAGGGTCGCGGTTGCGGGCGCCACCGGAGCGGTCGGGCGCGAGATCATCAAGACGTTGCACGAGCGCCGTTTCCCGGTCGACGAGCTGGTGGCTTTGGCGTCGGCGCGTTCGGTCGGGCAGGAGATCTCGTTCGGCGAGAAGGTCGTGCTGAAGGTACGCAACCTCGACACGTTCGACTTCAAGGGCTGGGACATCGGCCTGTTCAGCCCCGGCGCGGCGGTGTCCGCCATCCACGCGCCGCGCGCCGCTGCCGCTGGCTGCGTGGTGATCGACAACACCAGCCAGTTCCGCATGGAGCCGGACGTGCCGCTGGTGGTGCCGGAGGTGAACCCGCAGGCGCTGACCCGGATGCGCCGCGGCATCGTCGCCAACCCGAACTGCTCGACCATCCAGCTGGTGGTGGCGCTGAAGCCGCTGCACGACCGCTTCCGTATCAGGCGCGTGGTGGTGGCGACCTACCAGAGCGTGTCCGGCGCCGGCAAGGAGGGCATGGACGAGCTGTTCAGCCAGACCAAGGGCAGCTTCGTCAACGACCCGCCGCGCCAGGAGATCTTCACCAAGCCGATCGCCTTCAACGTCATCCCGCACATCGACCGCTTCATGGACGACGGCGCGACCAAGGAGGAATGGAAGATGGCGGTCGAGACCCGCAAAATCCTCGATCCCGACATCAAGCTGTTCGCGACCTGCGTGCGGGTGCCGGTGTTCATCGGCCACAGCGAGGCCGTCGCCGTCGAGTTCGAGCTGCCGGTCGACCTGGAAGAAGCCCGCCACGTGCTGCGCGAGGCCCCGGGGGTGCAGGTCTACGACCGCCACGAGGACGGCGGCTACATCACGCCGCTCGACTCGCAGGGCGAGGACGCGACCTATGTCAGCCGGCTGCGAATCGATCACACCGTCGAGCACGGGCTGGCGTTCTGGTGCGTGTCGGACAATTTACGCAAGGGCGCCGCGCTGAACGCGGTGCAGATCGCCGAGACGCTGGTGGCTCAGGGGGCGTTTAGGAAAGCGGCGTAAGTCGCGGTCAGTCCGGCAGGAAGTCCTGATCGAGTGCCTGCTCGGGCGAGAACGGGCATTCGGCAGGAAAATTGTGGTCGTCGAGGCGAGTTTCCTTGACTGCTTCGCGTTTCGCGTCGGGGTAGCCCCTGACCATCGCAGCCATTACCTGCGGGCGCAGGCTGGGGCTGTCGTTGAGCAGGCTTCGATGCGACGACGTTGCCCATTGATGGCGCCGCTCCAGCTGGAGCAACGCATCCCTTGCTGCGCCTGCCATTTCAGCAGGCGCAGCAACAGCGCTTCCATTCGGCTGAACAGCTCTCGGCGTTCGCTTCGGCTCACTATACTGCCTTGGGGTCGGTTTCGTAGCTACGGTTCAGTCAGCGTCCCTTTAAAACCCTGTCAACTTGGCACTTAGTTCCGCTACATCGCCTTCAAGCAACTCCAGAAGCGTGAACGGACACGAGTCGGGCAGTGGATGTGGCGGCGCCGCGTTTTCGCTGGTCCGCGCCCGCCGCAGTGCTTTCGCATAAAGCTCGCCCAGATCGATCCGCTGGCGCATGGACGGTGTGAATCGCCGTTCGGCATCGTCCAGAAAGGTCCCCGTTTCGCCACGCCAATGCTGGATGGACTGGCTGGTCGGCCAGGCGTGCAGCTTAAGCAGGTGGGTCATCGCCTGCGTCAACAGGCTTTGGCAGGTCCGCAGTTCCGACAGACCCACGTCCTGTAGCTCCTCGATCACATTGGGCCAGTCCACCGCTTCGTTCAGGCGCTCGCCGGCCGCCAGCCGGCGTAGCAGGCCGGCTTGCTGCTCCGCCCAGGCTAGGGCGTCAGTTTCGTAAAGCTGGTTCATCCGGCGCTCCTTCAGGGGTGTGGGCGATGGTTCGGCACGCGACTAGCCCTAGCACCCTGGCATTGCCGGACGTAGTTGCCCCGACCGATTTCCGGCCTATGTTGCACTGCAATTGTGACAGGGACGTCGCCGGATGCAGGATGCACGTGATGCGCTGATGGTGGCCCGCACCACTGACGGCAGGTTGGTGCGCCGGCCGCTGTCGCCGCATTTGCAGGTCTACAAGCCGCAGATCACCTCGGTGCTGTCGATCATGAACCGCGCCACCGGCATCGCGTTGTCGGCCGGGACGCTGCTCATGGTGTGGTGGCTGGTGGCGGCGGCAAGCTCCGACAAGGCCTACGCCACGGTCTCGGCGGTGATGCGCTCGCCAATCGGGTTGTTGGCGCTGTTCGGCTGGACGGTATCGCTTTGGTACCACTTCTTCGCCGGCATCCGGCATCTGGCCTGGGACAGCGGCTTCGGCTACGACCTGACCACCACGCACCGTTCCGGCTGGGCGGCGGTCGCCGCCACGGCGGCTTTCAGCGTGCTGACCTTCATCGCCGTGCTCGTGGCGCTGTGACATGAGCCAATCCACCTCCAGCGCCAGCAAGGCGGGCCCCACCGTCGAGGGCGTCAACGTCGAGGTGTTACGCACCAAGCTTGGCCGCGCGCGCGGCCTGGGCGCAGCGCGCACCGGCACCGCGGTGTGGTGGGCCGAGCGGGTGACCTCGGTGGCGCTGGTGCCGCTGACGCTGTGGTTCGTCTACGTGGCGCTGCACCTGGCGGGGCGGCCGCGGCAGGGCGTGGCGCACTTCGTCGGCCATCCGCTCAATGCAGCGCTGCTGTTGGCGCTGGTGTTGATCACGTTCCGCCACATGGCAATGGGTTTGCAGGTGGTCATCGAAGACTACATCCATATCGAACGCATCAAGATGCCGGCGCTGCTCGTGGTGAAGGGCGCGGCTGGCTTCATGGCGCTCGCCTGCGCCGTGTCGGTGCTGAAACTCGCCTTGGCGGGCTGATCCCGCCGCAACCGGATGCTTCCGTCATGAACGCCATGTCCAAGTCCGTAACCCGCGCCTACCCGGTCGTCGACCACACCTACGACGTCGTGGTGGTAGGCGCTGGCGGCGCGGGTTTGCGCGCGACGCTCGGCATGGGTGCCGCCGGGCTCAAGACCGCCTGCATCACCAAAGTGTTCCCGACCCGCAGCCACACGGTCGCGGCGCAGGGCGGCATCGGCGCATCGCTCGGCAACATGGGCGAGGACGACTGGCGCTGGCACATGTACGACACCGTGAAAGGCTCGGACTGGCTCGGCGACCAGGACGCCATCGAGTACATGTGCCGCGAGGCGGTGCCGGCGGTATACGAGCTTGAGCACTACGGCGTGCCGTTCAGCCGCACCGAGGACGGCCGCATCTACCAGCGCCCGTTCGGCGGCCACATGAAGGAGTACGGCAAGTCGCCGGCGATGCGCGCCTGCGCCGCCGCCGACCGCACCGGCCACGCCATCCTGCACACGCTGTACCAGCAATCGCTGAAGCACGAGGTCGAGTTCTTCGTGGAGTACTTCGCGCTCGACCTGATCATGGACGAGGACGGCGCCTGCCGCGGCGTCATGGCGTGGTGCCTGGAGGACGGCTCGATCCACCGCTTCCGCGCGCAGAGCGTGGTGCTGGCGACCGGCGGCTACGGCCGCGCCTACCAGTCCTGCACCTCCGCCCACACCTGCACCGGCGACGGCGGCGGCATGGTGCTGCGCGCCGGGCTGCCGACCCAGGACATGGAGTTCGTGCAGTTCCACCCGACCGGCATCTTCCCGGCCGGCTGCCTGATCACCGAGGGCGCGCGCGGCGAGGGCGGCTACCTGACCAACAGCGAGGGCGAGCGCTTCATGGAGCGTTACGCGCCGACCGCCAAGGACCTCGCCAGCCGCGACGTGGTCAGCCGCTCGATGACCATGGAGATCAACGAGGGGCGCGGCTGCGGGCCGGACCGCGACCACATCCTGCTGCATCTGGAGCATCTGGGCGAAGCCATCCTGCACGAGCGGCTGCCCGGCATCAGCGAGACGGCGCGGGTGTTCGCCGGCGTCGACCTGACGAAAGATCCGATCCCGGTGCTGCCCACGGTGCATTACAACATGGGCGGCATCCCGACCAACGTCCGCACCGAAGTGCTGCGCCCGACCAAGAACGACCCCGACGCCGTCGTGCCCGGCCTGATGGCGGTGGGCGAGGCGGCCTGCGTCTCGGTGCATGGAGCCAACCGGCTCGGCACCAACTCGTTGCTCGATCTCGTGGTGTTCGGCCGCGCCGCGGCGCACCGGGTGGCGGAGACCGTCAAGCCCGGAGCCGGCCAGCGCCCGCTGCCGGCCGGGGCGGGCGAAGGCGCGCTGAACCGCTTCGACCGCATCCGCAACGCCAGCGGCGGCACCCGCGTCGCCACCCTGCGCGGCGAGTTGCAGAAGACCATGCAGGCGCACGCCGCGGTGTTCCGCAGCAGCGAGAGCCTGCGCCAGGGCGTGGCGCGCATGCAGCGTCTGTGGGGCGGGCTGTCCGACGTGTCGGTCAGCGACCGCAGCCTGATTTGGAACAGCGACCTGGTTGAAGCGATGGAGCTGGACAACCTTATGGGTAACGCCATGACCACCATGGTCAGCGCCGAGGCGCGGCCGGAGAGCCGGGGCGCCCACGCCCATGACGACTTCCCCGACCGTGACGATGCCGAATGGATGAAGCACTCGCTTAGCACCTGCAACGAAGCCGGCGAGGTCGCGCTGAGCTACCGTCCCGTTCGGATGCAGACATTGACCAACGAAGTCAGTGTGTTCCCTCCCAAGAAGCGAGTGTATTGAGCATGGCACGCAGCTCCCGCCGCCCAAAGGCCGCTGTGAAGGACGATCGCGCCGCGAAGGCTGCGTTGGTGATCGGACTGAGTGCCGGGATCGTTGCGGCGCTGCTGCAGCTTTTGCAGTAAGCCTACTTTCCAATTTGAGGACTGAGATGGCTGAGTTCACGCTCCCGGCGAACAGCAAGGTCGGGCCAGGCAAGACCTACCCAGCGCCTGCCGGCGTCAAGCGGTCACGCACTTTCAAGGTGTACCGCTGGAACCCCGACGACGGACGCAACCCGCAGACCGACAGCTACGAGATCGATTTGGACAGCTGCGGCCCGATGGTGCTCGACGCGCTGATCAAGATCAAGAACGAGGTCGACCCGACGCTGACCTTCCGCCGCTCCTGCCGCGAAGGCATTTGCGGCAGCTGCTCCATGAACATCGACGGCACCAACACCCTGGCTTGCCTGAAGCCGATCGCCGAGGTGAAGGGCGACATCCGCATCAACCCGCTGCCGCACATGGCGGTCGTCAAGGATTTGGTGCCCGACCTCAGCTTCGCCTACGCGCAGCTCCGCAGCGTCGAGCCGTGGCTGCAGTCCGACACCCCGCCGCCGCCCGACGCCGAGCGGCTGCAGAGCAAGGAGGAGCGCGCCAAGCTCGATGGCATGTGGGAGTGCATCCTGTGCTTCTGCTGCACAACGTCCTGTCCGAGCTACTGGTGGAACGGCGACCGCTACCTCGGTCCGGCGGTGCTGCTGGCGGCTTATCGCTGGATCGCCGACAGCCGCGACGAGCGCACCGGCGAGCGGCTGGACGCGTTGCAGGACCCGTTCAAGCTGTACCGCTGCCACACCATCATGAACTGCACCCAGACCTGTCCGAAGGGGCTGAACCCGGCGCAGGCGATCGGCAAGATCAAGCAGCTGATGGTGGAGCGTCAAGGCTAGCCGCGTAGGGGCTGGGGTGTACGACGGCGACATAGGCGGCAGCCGTGGACGCGCCTGGCGTGAAAGCCTGTTCGTCGACCATGCGGTGCTCCGCCTGCTATGGGGCAACCTGGCCGAGGTGGTGCCGGGCAAGCTCTACCGCTCCAACCACCCGACTCCGGCGCGCCTGGCGGACGCCGCCAAGCGGCTGCACCTCCGCACGCTGGTCAACCTGCGCGGCCACCGCAAATGCGGCTCCGATGCGTTGTCGCGGGACGCCGCGCGCCGGCTCGGCCTGCAGCATGTCGACATGGCGTTCGAGAGTCGCGGCGCGCCGCATCGCGAGCGCATCCTGCGCTTCCATGGCATCTATCAGACGCTCGCCACCCCGGCGCTGATGCACTGCAAGTCGGGGGCGGACCGCGCCGGCCTGGCCTCCGGGCTGGCGATCCTGTTCGAGGGTGGCACCGCGGCGCAGGCGCTCAAGCAGATGTCATGGCGGTTCGGCCACTGGAAAAGCAGCCGCACCGGCATCCTCGACGCTTTCTTCATCCTGTACGCCAGGACGGCGGAAGGCCGGCTGCCGTTCCTGGACTGGGTCCGCGACGAGTACGACGAGGCTCGCCTACGGGCCGACTTCCAGGCCGACGGCCTGGCCAGCTTCATCAACGACCGGGTGCTCGCCAGGGAGTAGCCGGAGCAGCGTCACCAGGCGCTCGGTGTGGTCTTCCAGCTCCATCGTGGTCGGCACCATGTGGCGGGCGATGATCGCCACGTCGTCGCGCGGCGCGTAGGCGCGGCCTGGGTCGGCCACCAGCACCGTCGCGTCGCGGGCCATGCGGCGCAGCCACGGCAGGATGTGGCCGGTCATCGGCGCCTCGTAGCAGACGTCGCCGCACAGGATCACGTCCCAGCGGCACGCGGCGCCCACCACGTCGCCCAGCATGGCCGTGACCGAGACGGCGTTGAGCGCCGCGTTGAGTTCGATTGCCGCCACTGCTAGCCGGTCGATCTCCGCCGCCTCGACCAGCGCCGCGCCGGCTTGCGCGCAGGCGATTGCCGCCAACCCGCCGCCGGCCGCGAAGTCGAGCACGCGCAAGCCGGCGACGGTCGCGGGATGGTCGAGGACATGGCGGGCGAGGCTCTGGCTGCCGGGCCAGGCGAACGCCCAGAACGGCGGCTCGATGTCGCCTGCCCGCAGCCAAGCTTCGCTGGCCTGCCAAATCGGCGTGATCTCGGTGGCGAGGTGCAGCCCCACCTCCGGCACCAGGGCCGGCCGGCCGATTGCGGTGTTGGCGTCGATGAACGCCTTCATGGCTGCCCCAACAGGATCGCCAGCGCCACAAACAGGCCGACGTCGCGGTTCGACTTGAACAAACGCAGGCATGACGCCGGGTCGCCGATGTCCAGCGCCGCAACCTGCCGCGCCAGCAGCAGCCCGGGCCACGCCAGCGCCGCGAAGAACGGCCACCGCATCCCGGCCAGCGCGCCCGCCAGCGCCAGCAGCGCCAGCGTCGCCGCATAGCAGGCCGCCAGGAACGGCCGGGTGCGCGCGCCGAACAGCCGGGCGGTGCTGCGTACGCCGATCAGCGCGTCGTCCTCGCGGTCCTGGTGCGCGTACACCGTGTCGTAGCCCAGTATCCAGCAGAACGCCGCCGCATACAGCGCCGCCGCCGCGCCGTCGAGCCGCCCGGTCGCCGCCGCGAACCCCATCGGCGCGGCCCAGCCGAACACCACGCCCAGCATCGCCTGCGGCCACCACGTCACCCGCTTGGCCAGCGGGTACAGCGCCACCAGCAGCAGCGAGGCAACGCCCAGCGCCTGCGCCAGCCGATTCAGCTGCAACAGGATGAGCAGGCTGACGCCGAGCAGCACGGCCAGGAACGCCGTGGCGTGGCGCATCCGCAACGCGCCCGACGCCAGCGGCCGGCCGGCGGTGCGGCTCACCTGCCGGTCGAGGTCGCGGTCCCACATATCGTTCACCACGCAGCCGGCGCCGCGCATCAGCACGGCGCCGAGCGCGAACAGCGCCAGCAGCGGCAGCGTCGGCCGCAACGGCGCCCGGGCCAGCAGGATTGACCACAGCCCCGGCAAGAACAGCAGCCACGCCCCGACCGGCCGGTCGAGCCGCGCCAGCAGCGCGTAGGCGCGCCATCCGGCTGGCAGCCGCGCCACCCAGCCATGGGCGGCGATGTCGGTGAACGCTGGCACTGCGGCATCCTCTCGCACCTTCGGGCCACAGCTTTAGCGCATGGCGTTGTGCGCGCCACGTTCTTCGGGCAGAGACGACGCCGGCCCAGCATGGGCGACACCCCACGGAACCCCGATGTCGAATCCCGGAGACGACGACGCCACGCCGATCCGCTCGGTGCGCCAGCTGGCCGAGTACATCGCCGAGGGTTGCAAGCCGCCCGAACGCTTCGCCATCGGCACCGAGCACGAGAAGTTCGGCTTCCGCCACGACGACCTGACGCCGCCGCCATACCAGCCGCGCGGCATCCGCGCCGTCCTGGAGGGCATGGCGGGCGACGGCTGGACGCCGATCCTCGATGATGGCCAGCCGATCGGCCTGAAGTCCCGCGCCGCTTCGGTGTCGCTGGAGCCGGCCGGGCAGTTCGAACTGTCGGGCGGCACCTTGTCCGACCTGCACCAGACCCGGGCCGAGATCGCCGCGCATTACGAGCACGTCCGCGCGGCGGCGGCCCCGCTCGGCCTCGGCTTCGCGCCGCTGGGCTTCCACCCGACGATGCGCCGCGACCAGATGCCGTGGATGCCGAAGGGACGTTACGCGATCATGCGCCGCTACATGCCGCAGGTCGGCAGCCTGGGCCTCGACATGATGACCCGGACCTGCACCGTGCAGGTCAACCTGGACTATTCGAGCGAGGCCGACATGGCGCGCAAGCTGCGCGTGAGCCTCGCGTTGCAGCCGCTGGCGACCGCGCTGTTCGCTAATTCGCCGTTCACCGAGGGCCGGCCGAACGGCTTCATGTCCTATCGCGCGCATATCTGGACCGACACCGACAACCGCCGCAGCGGCATGCCGGCGGCATTCCTGGCCGAGGGTTTCGGTTTCGAGCGCTACGTCGAATGGCTGCTCGACGTGCCGATGTACTTCGTCAGCCGCGACGGCTTCTACCTCGACCTGGCCGGGCGCTCGTTCCGCGACTTCATGGCGGGTGGCATCCCGGAGGCGGGCGAGGCCACGCTGGGCGACTTCGCCGACCACATGACCACCGCTTTCACCGACGTGCGCGTCAAGCGGTTCCTCGAAATGCGCGGCTCGGACGCCGGCAACCTCGGCATGATGGTGGCGCAGTCGGCGCTATGGGTCGGTCTGCTGTACGATCCCGCCACGCTGGCCGCCGCCGAGCGGCTGGTGCAGGGCTATTCAACAGCGGACTTCATCGCGTTGCGCGCCCGGGCGCCGCGCGAAGGGCTGGCGGCGGCGTGGGGACGCGGCACGCTGCGGGACTTGGCGCGCGAGGTGGTGGCGCTGGCCTCGGACGGGCTGCGCGCCCGCCGGCGCCTCGACGCGGACGGCGAGGACGAGCGCCGTCACCTCGCCCCGCTGGCGGCCATCGCCGAAGGCGCGCCAACTCAGGCCGAAGCGTGGTTGGAGCGTTATCGCGGCGTTTGGAACGGCGACGTCCGACGCATCTTCGGCGAGGCAGCTATCTGACGGCTCTTGCCGATTACGATACAATAGGACAGAAGTCGTTAGCGTTAACTTGGATGGTGATTAATACGGCAATGTACCGTTCCCGTGTTATGACAGGCGAATGGAATATGCCCAGGACTACGACTCCTTGGTTTTGCAGGCTCGGCCGGTGATCGTGCGCCTGCGCCTGATCGGGCAGATGGAAGCTTGGACCCTTACCAGCGAGAGCGTGCTGCCGACCGGGCGCAAGACCCGGGCGCTGCTGGCGGTTGTCGCCCTTTCGGCGCCGCGCCCGGTGCTGCGCGGCAGGCTCGCCGAATTGCTTTGGAGCCGCCGGCCGGAGGAGCAGGCGCGGGCCTCGCTGCGTCAGGAGATCCACCGCCTGCTCGACGCGCTCGACCCGATCGGCAACCAGATCCTCACCATCACCCGCGACCACCTGGCGCTGCGGCCGGGCGTGGTCTGGGTCGACGTGGACGAGGTGCAGCGCGCCACCGCCACCAAGCCGGCCGGGCTCGGGCTGTTCGACGGCGACCTGCTGGAGGACCTCGACGGCGTCGACCCGGCGTTCGACGCTTGGCTCTCGGGCGAGCGCGAGCGGCTGCGCGACCGGGCGCGGCTGCTGGCGGAGGCGCTGCTCGGCGACCAGGACGAGCCAGACGCGGTGATCCTGGCCGCTCAGCAGCTGATCAAGATCGACCGCACCCACGAGGGCGCCTGGCGCGCGGTGATGCGGGCCTATGCCGAACGGGGCGAGCGGGGCATGGCGCTGCAGGCGTTCGCGCGCTGCAAGACGGTGCTGCTGGAGCAACTGGACGCGCAGCCCTCGGCCGAAACCCAGCGGCTGGCGTTGCAGTTGCGGTCGACCGACCGGTCGGGCGGCAAATCGGGCGGCCAGGGTGGCGGCCAGAACGACGGCGAGCCGCTGCCCGGCCTGCCGCCGCTGCTGCTGGCGGAGGAGCCGGCGCCGCCGCCGGACCCGCCGGAGCGGCCCGACCCGCGCGGCGACGGCCGCGAGGCAAGCCCCGAGCCGCGCGAGACGGCCCGCTCCCAGGCGCCACGCGGCGGCGCCCGGGTCGGGGTGCTGCCGATGCAGCTGGCCGGGACCAATCCGGCGGAGGCGCACCTCGCCACCGCGCTGGCCGACGAGATCACCGCGGCGCTGGCGCGATTCCGTTGGATGTTCCTGGTGTCGTCCAGCTCGCTCGCCCGTTACGCCACCCAGACCCGCGACGAGAACGCCATCCGCCGCACTTTCGGGCTGGACTTCCTGCTCGACGGCACGGTGCAACGGGCCGGCGAGCGGCTGCGGGTGACGCTGCGGTTGCTCGACCTGCGCGCCGGCAACCAGGTGGTGTGGTCGGGACGGTTCGAACGCGACGCGCTCGACCTGCTGACCTTGCAGGACGAGGTGGCGGCGCAGGTGGTGGCGCAGATCGACCCGGAAATCCTGATGATCGAGAGCCAGCGCGCCACTCAGCGCCAGTTGGTCGATCCCAGCGCCTACGACCTGCTGCTGCGGGCGCTGGCGCTGATCAACCGGCTGGAGCGGCCACTGTTCATGCAGGCCGGCGGGCTGCTGGCGCGCGCCATCCAGCTGGAGCCGGACTACGCGGCGAGCCACGCCTGGTATGCCTACTGGCACATCTTCCTGGTGGGCCAGGCCTGGGCCGAGGACCCCAGGGCCGGAATGCTGGAGGCCGGGCGGCTGGCCGACCGCGCCATCACGCTCGACCCGCAGGACGCCAAGGCGCTGACCATCGCGGGGCACGTCCGCGCCTCGATGCACCATCGGCTGCGCGAGGCGCTGACGCTGCACGAGCGGGCGCTGACGCTGAATCCGAACCTGGCGATGGCGTGGAACCTGTCCGGCATGACGTTCGCCTACATGGGCCAGCTGGACGAGGCGGCGCGGCGGATCGCCCGCTACAAGCAGCTGAGCCCGCTCGACCCGCAGGCGTTCTTCTTCGACGCCGCGCGTATCGTCGTGGCGCTGCTGGCGCGCGACCATGCGGCGGCGGTCGAGATCGGGCGCGAGGTCACGGCGATGAACCCGGCGTTCAGCGGCTCGTGCAAACCGTTCCTGGCGGCGCTGGGCCATCTCGGCGACGTCGCAGAGGCGGCGCTGGTGCGCGGCCGGCTGCTGGCGCTGGAGCCGAACTTCACCGTCGGCGGCTTCCTAGCCACCAGCCCGTACGAACAGCCTGAGCACAACCAGCACTTCGCCGAGGGGCTACGGCTGGCCGGCATTGCCGAGCAGTAGGAAAGCCCAATCTTCGGGCACCTCCGGTTGCTTGCCGACGGGAACCTTTTTCGCAATCGGCGTTAAAAACTTGTTAACGACAAGGAACGCCGATGAGCACGCCCACTGCGACCGAGTACTACCTAACCGGCCTGCGTAACCAGCACGCCGTCGAAGGCCAAGCTGTCGAGACTATCGAGCGCGAGCTTGGCCGCATGGAAGCCTACGGCGTGTTGCACGCCCGGATGCAGCAGGAGATCAAGCGTTCGCAGGCGCAGGCCGCCCGTCTGGAGACGCTGCTCGCCAAGCATGACTCGAAGGTGTCGGCGACCAAGGAGACCGTGACTTCCATCGTGGGCAAGGTGTCGGGCGTCGTTCACATGACGTCCGACGACGAGGTGGTGAAGAACCTGCTGGCCGCGATTGGCTTCAAGGCGTACGAGATCGCGTCGTACAAGACCCTGATCGAAACCGCCAAGCTGGCCGACGCTGCGGCGGATGTGGCGATGCTGCAGCAGTCGATGACCGAGGAGCAGGAAATGGGCGACTGGCTGGGCGAGCACCTGCCGACCGTCGTGCAACAGTTCCTGGCGAAGAAGGCGGCGTAGACGTCCGTCCAAGGTCGCTGCCTGGCGGTTTGCACCCGCATCCGCAGGCTGGCTTCGTTCAGCGGCCGCAGCAGCGACGGTTCGGCGACGATGCGCCGCGCCGTCGCCACCGCGGCCGCCAGCTGCTCGTCGACGAGGTGGCGGATCGCCGGCCGTCGCGCCACGCCGTCCCAGCGCGCGCCGAGCGCCGCGTCGAGACACACCCGCATGAAGCAATGGTCGAGCCGGATCGGCCATCGCTGCGGCGCGGCCATCCCGGGCAGCACGTTCCGGGTCAGGGTCAGCCATTGTTCGAGCAACGCCGGCCGTGACGCCGCCGCTGATCCTGACTTTGACGCTCGATCCGGCGTCACAGGGCTTCTTCGAGCGCGAGCGGCAGCGCTGGTTTCCGCTTTCGCTCAACATGATCCCGGCGCATGTCACCCTGTTCCATCATTTGCCCGGCGACCAGCTGCCGCAGCTCCAGGCCGATCTGGCGACGCTTTGCGCCGGTGAGAAGCCGGCACCGTTCAGCGTCGACCGGCCGATGTCGCTCGGCCGTGGCGTGGCCTACGCAATCCAGTCGGCCGGTGTCGCGGCGTTCCGGGCGCGCCTCCTGTCACGATGGCAGGCCGGCTCCGATCCGGTGAGCCTGACGGCACAGGACCGGCAGCCATGGCGACCGCATGTGACGGTGCAAAACAAGGTCGATCCGGCGCAGGCCCGCGCGCTGCACGGTCGCCTGATGCGAGACTTCATGCCGTTTGCCGGAATGGCGACCGGCACGGCGCTGTGGCGCTACCTTGGCGGCCCGTGGCGACATGAGTGCGATTTCCCGTTTTCGGGATAGACCGTGCCGGCGTCTACGCCGCTCGCTGCTCAACCAGCGACCGATAAAGGTCCAACGTGGTTTGCGCGATGACGTCCCAGCTGAAGTGGGCGATTGCCCGTTCGCGTCCAGCCTTGCCGAAACGCTCGCGCAGGGCTGGGTTTTGGGCCAGCCGATTGATTGCGTCGGCTAGACTGGCAGAGAAGGCGGCCGGGTCGGCCGGTTCGAACGTGCCGGGCACTAGGCCTGGATCGACCAGCAGCCCAGTCTCGTTCGGAACCACGACTTCGGGGATGCCGCCCACGGCGGACGCGACGACGGCGGTCTCGCAGGCCATCGCCTCGAGGTTGATGATCCCGAACGGCTCGTAGACCGAGGGGCAGCAGAACACCGCGGCGTTGGTGTAGAGCTGGATGACCTCCGGGCGGGAGATCATGTCCTGAATCCAGATCAGGTCCGGTCGCTGAGCCGCAATCTCTGCGACGCCCTCGGCCATCTCGCGGCCGATTTCCGGTGTGTCTGGCGCACCGGCGCAGAGTACGACCTGCAGCGCCGGGTCGATGTGCGGGATGGCGCGGACGAGGTGGATGATGCCTTTCTGCCGGGTGATGCGCCCGACGAACAGCAGGAACGGCCGGTCCGGATCGATGCCGTACTTGGTCAGCACGTCGCTGCCGGGGGTGGGGCGGTACTCCGCCGGGTCAATGCCGTTATGGATGACGTGGACCCGCTCCGGCTCGACGTCGAACAGGCGCAGCACGTCTGCCTTGGTCTCGCGCGAGACGGCGATGATGGCGTCGGCCTGCTCGATGGCGGTGCGCTCCATCCAGGCGCTGAGGTGGTAGGCGTTGCCGAGCTGCTCGACTTTCCAGGGGCGCAGCGGCTCCAGGGAGTGAATGGTCAAGACATAGGGTACGTCCCAGAGCTGGGATGCGATGACCCCGCCCATGTCGGCGTACCAGGTGTGGCAATGCACCAGCTGCGCGTCGAGGCGGTCCTTGGCCATGACCAGCGAGCGTGCGAACGCGTCGATGGCGCCGACGAAGCGCGGATCGCTGCCGACCTTGGTCTCGTCCCATTGCCGGTAGCCGCGGACCACGAGGTTGCCGTCGTCCAGGGCCTGATCGCCGAACGAGCGGACCTCCACCTGCAGCAGCTTGGCCAGCGCCAGGCTGAGGTATTCGACGTGGACGCCCGCCCCGCCGTAGACGTGCGGCGGGTATTCCTTGCTGAACAGCGCCACCTTGGTGAGTTCGCGCCTCTTCAAGTTCGGCTCCGTCGCTTCCCGGACTCTCATGGTAGGCCGCTCGCCCGGCCGCCGACCATCTGGTGCGCCGCCAGCGTCGCCATGTCGACGATCTGCGATACCGAGCTGTCCATCGACACCAGCTGCGCCGCGTGGGTCAGCCCGATCAGCAGCGGTCCGATCACGCTGCCGCCGCCAAGCCGGGGCGCCAGCCGCGAGGTGATGTGCGCCGAGTGCAGGCCCGGCATCACCAGCACGTTGGCCGGCCCGGTCAGCCGGCAGAACGGGAACAGCGCCCGGTACGAGGCGTCGAGCGCCACGTCCGGGCTCATCTCGCCGTCATACTCGAAATCGACGTGGCGGTCGTCGAGTGCCGCCACCGCCTCGCGCATGGCGTCGCCAGTCTCGTGCATCGGGTTGCCGAAGGTCGAGAAGCTGAGCATCGCCACCCGCGGCTCGTGCCCCAGCCGCCGCGCCGCCGCCGCGGCGCCGACCGCGATGTCGGCCAGTTGCGCCGCCGTGGGGTGGCCGTGGACCAGCGTGTCGGCGATGAACACCGTGGCGCCGCGTTGGCCCACCATCAGCGTGAGGCCGAACGCGATGCTGCCCTCGGCGGCGTCGATGGCGTGGCCGATGTCCTCGATGCACACCGAAGGCGCCCGCGTGAGCCCGGTCACCATGGCGTCGGCGTCGCCGGTCGCCACCATGCAGGCGGCGAACACGTTGCGGTCCTGGTTGACCATGCGCTGGCAGTCGCGCGCCAGGAAGCCGCGCCGCTGCAATCTTGCGTAGAGGAACGCCGCGTACTTGGCATTGTTGTGGCTGAGCCGGGCGTTGTGGACGTCCACGCCTTCGGCCCCGCCAAGGCCGAGCCGGTCCATGGTGGCGCGCACGCGGTCCTCCCGCCCGATCAGCACCGGGGTGCCGTAGCCGGCGCGCTGGAAGGCGACGGCGGCGCGCACGATCTTCTCCTCCTCGCCCTCGGCGAACACCACGCGCTTGGGTTCGCTGCGGACGCTTTCCATGATTGCGTCGAGCGCGTTGGCGGTGGGGTCGAGGCGGCCGGACAGCTCGCGCGCATACTTTCGCAGGTCGGCGATCGGGCGGCGCGCAACTTTGCTGTCCATCGCGGCGCGCGCCACGGCGGGTGGCAGCCGGCTGATGAGGCGCGGGTCGAAGGCGTTCGGGATGATGTATTCCGGGCCGAACTGCAGCCGCGTGCCGGCGCCGGCGCTGCTCACCTCGTCCGGCACGTCCTCGCGCGCCAGCTGGGCGAGGGCTTCGGCGGCGGCGATCTTCATCGCCTCGTTGATGGTGCTGGCGCGCACGTCGAGCGCGCCGCGGAAGATGTACGGGAAGCCGAGCACGTTGTTGACCTGGTTCGGGTAGTCGCTGCGCCCGGTGGCGATGATGGCGTGCGGGCTGGCGCTTCGGGCCTCCTCCGGGGTGATCTCCGGGTCGGGGTTGGCCATGGCGAAGATGATCGGCCGGTCGGCCATGCCGCGCACCATGTCCTGCGTCAGCGCGCCCTTCACGGAAAGGCCGAAGAACACGTCGGCGCCCTCCAGCGCGTCGGCCAGCGAGCGCGCGTCGGTGTCGATGGCGTGGGCGCTCTTCCACTGGTTCATGCCGGCGGCGCGGCCGCGATGGACCACGCCCCGGGTGTCGCACAAGGTGACGTTCTGCGCCTGCATCCCCATCGCCTTCAGCAGCTCGACGCAGGCGATGGCCGCGGCCCCGGCGCCGTTGACCACCAACTTCGTGTGGCGCAGGTCGCGCCCGGTCAGGTGGCAGGCGTTGATGAGGCCGGCGGCGGCGACGATGGCGGTGCCGTGCTGGTCGTCGTGGAACACCGGGATGTCCATCAGCTCGCGCAGCCGGGCCTCGATCATGAAGCACTCGGGCGCCTTGATGTCCTCCAGGTTGATGCCGCCGAAGCTCGGCGCGAGGTAGCGCACGCACTCGACGAAGTGGTCGACGTCTTCGGTGTCGAGGCAGAGGTCGATGCCGTCGATGTCGGCGAAGCGCTTGAACAGCGCCACCTTGCCCTCCATCACCGGCTTGGACGCCAGCGCGCCGAGGTTGCCGAGGCCGAGCACGGCGGTGCCGTTGGAGATCACCGCGACCATGTTGCCCTTGGTGGTGTAGTCGTAGGCCAGCGAGGGTTCGGCGGCGATCCGCAGGCACGGCTCGGCAACGCCCGGCGAGTAGGCGAGGCTAAGGTCCCTGGCGGTGGCGATCGGCTTGCTGACGCGGGTTTCGAGTTTTCCGGGGCGGCCCTGCGCGTGCAGCGCCAACGCCTCTTCGGCCGACACCCTGGCGCTGCGCGGTTCGTGGTTGCCGTCGGCCATGGCTGGCGTCCCTTTAGCGTTTCCCCGCCCATGGTGGGCCAGTCTACGCAACGGGAGCAAGGCCGGCCATGGTCCGGCCGGATTGGCGGGACTGCCTGGCAGCTGCTTCGAGCAACGTGCCAGTCGTTTGGTGGTCGAGCGGCCTGCTGAAGAAGTAACCCTGGCCGCGGTCGCATCCCCACTCTCCCAGCAGGGCCGCCTGCTCGGCCGTCTCGATGCCTTCGCCGGTCACTTTCAGGTTGAGCGACTTGGCGAGTGCCATGATCGTGTGGACGATTGCCGTGTCGTCCTGGTCATGGCCGATGCCGCTCACGAACGAGCGGTCGATCTTCAACACGTCGATCGGCAGCCGCTTGAGGTAGGACAGCGACGAGTAGCCGGTCCCGAAATCGTCGATGGCCAGCTTGAGGCCGAGCTGCTTCAGCTCGCACAGCGTCCGGATCGTGGCCTCCGTATCCCGCATGATCACGCTTTCGGTGATCTCCAGCTTAAGGCAGCTGGCCGGGAGCCCGGCATCCTGCAGCGCCCGCGCCACGTCGGCCACCAACGACGGCTGCTGGAACTGGCGCGGCGACAGGTTCACGCTGAGCGCCAAGGCAGGCTTTTCGGGACATAGCGAATGCCAGGCGGCGACTTGGCGGCAAGCTTCTTCGAGCACCCATAGCCCCAACGGAACGATCAGGCCGGTTTCCTCGGCAATCGGGATGAACTCCCCCGGCGATATCAGGCCGCGCGTGGGGTGCTCCCAGCGGACCAGGGCCTCGACTTCGGTGACCTTTCCGGATTCTATCAACACGATAGGCTGGTAGTAGACGCGCATCTCGTCACGGGCGAGGGCGTTTCGCAGGTCGTTCTCGAGTTCCAGGCGAGCCAGGGTGTCGGTGTGCATGCTGGGGTGGAACACGACGTGCCGGGCGCGGCCATCGCCCTTGGCCCGGTACATCGCGATGTCGGCGTCGCGCAGCAGGTTGTCGAATTGCTCCCGGCCGGCGCCGCTGACCGCGACCCCGATGCTGGCGGTCACCACGACCTCGCGGCCTTCCAGCACGAACGGCCGGCTGAACTGGTGCGCGATGGCCTTGGTCACGGGAATGGCTTCTTCCTCGCCGGCGAGGTGCTCGAGGACGATCACGAATTCGTCGCCGCCCAGGCGTGCCACCGTGTCCTGGGCGCGAACGCAGGATTGCAGCCGGGCCGCCGCTTCGGTCAGCAGCTGGTCGCCGACCTGGTGGCCAAGGCTGTCGTTCACCAGCTTGAAGTTGTCCAGGTCGAGGAACAGCAGGCCGACCATGTCGTCGTTGCGCCCGGCCCGCACCAGCGCCTGTTCGAAGCGGTCGCGGAACAGCGCCCGGTTGGGCAGTCCGGTCAGCGAATCGTAGAACGCCTGCTGCGTGAGCTGCTGCTCGAACGCCTTTCGCTCGGTGATGTCGCGTATGGTCACGACCAGGCCGGCTATGGCCGGGTCGCGCAGCAGGTTGGCGCCGACCAACTCGGCTTGCCGCCACTTGCCGCCTTCGTCGCAGATGCGAAGGTCGGTCTTGCGGGTAGTCCCGTCGTCGCTGTCCTGCGGCAGTTGCCGCAACTGCTCCCACAGCTCGGCCGCCGCGGGCCGGTCCTCGGGATGGACCAGGGCGAACAGGTGCGTGCCGAGCAGGCCGGCCGCCTTGTAGCCCCAGGTGCTTTCCGCCGCCGGGCTCTGGTAGGTGACGGCGCCCGCATCGGCACAGATCAGGATCATGTCGGAAGTGTTCTGAACCAGGCCGCGGAAGCGCCGCTCGCTGGCACGGATGCCCGACGCCTCGCGCTCGGCGAGCGCGTCGGCCTTGATCATGTTGTCCTTGAACACCTGCACGGCGCGCGCCATGCCGCCGACCTCGTCGGCTCGGGCCATGCCGTCGATCTCGGTGGCCAGGTTCCGGGCGGCCAGTTGGCTCATCGTGGTCGTGAGCGCACGCAGCGGCCTGACGGCGCCCCGCTGCACGACGGCAAGCACGTATACGACAGCCGTGAGGAAGAGCAGCAGCGCGAAGCCGCTGGTGGTCGCCTCCGCCCAACGGTAGCCCGCGATGCGGTCCGCCAGGAGGTGTTCGACTTCGCCGGTGTCGGCAGCGTCGACCGTCGTGAGCGCGTCGAGCAGCGGCAGGGCGATCTTTCCCGCGTCGCCCGGCAAGCCGGTATAGGCGATCGAGGACAGCGCCAGCCTGGCGGCTTGCGTGACCTTTGATGCCAAGGCACTCACGGCGCGATCGACCGTGCCGTCGGGATTGCCCTTGACGGCATTCTGGATGTCGGAAACCAAGCCGTCCAGCGTTGGTTGCAGCCCGCCAATCTGCACCCCGATGCTTACCTGTTCGGCGACCGAGAGTTCGTGACCCGAGGCGTCTGCGACGGTTTTCGCCAGCGACGCGACGCTGGCTACCGCGGCCGGCACTTTCACGGTGATCGCGTCCTGCGTGTAGTAGGTGTCCAGGTAAGGATCGAGGGTTAGGTTGGAGCCGTCTGCGGCCTTGCCGACCAAGCCGGCGGCGGCCTGCACGGCGGCGCCTCGATCGCTGCCCATAAGGGCTTTCACCAGGACATCCGCACTCGCGGCGGTGTCGAGGCCAGCCCCGCGCGCCTGTTCGTTGATTGCGATGCGTTCGACGAAACCGGCCATCTCGCCGCCACGCGCCAGCGCATCCTGCACGCCGCGGACCATGGCGACATAGTGGATGCCCGCGACTTCCTTGCGCGCAAACTCGATGTTGGCTTCCTTGTCGGACACCATTTGATATCCGAGGTAGGCGATCGGGATCAGGAACAGCCCGTATGCGATGGCAAGCTTGGCGGCTATTGTCAGGCTCAATCGCACAGCGGGCGCTCCGGGCGTTGCAATGCCCTAGTGGTACAGCTTGACCCTTGTAAAATTGCTAACGGGCTGTCAGTTGCGGTCAAGCAACAATCTTTGGTTGTCGGCTGCCGCCTGCCGCGCAACCAGCGATCAAGCCGCTGCCTCTATCGCCTCCTCGGCTTCCAGCCACTCCGCTTCGGCCGCCGCCGTCTCGCGGGCGATGGTGGCGAGGCGGGTCTGCGCGGTGGTGACCTCGGCCACGCGCCCCGCCGCGTAGATCGCCGGATCGGCCAGCTTGGCCTCGATCTTCGCCTGCTCGGCCGCGAGCTTGGCCATCAGAACCTCGGCGTCGCGGGCACGGCGGCGCAACGGCGCGGTGGCGGCGCGGGCCTCGGCGCGGTCGCGGCGGTCGTCGCGGCGGCTGGGAGCAGCCTCGACCTTGGCCGGGCGGGCGCGCTCGCTCATCAGCGCGCGGTACTCGTCGAGGTCGCCCTCGAACGGCCGCACCGTGCCGTCGGCCACCAGCCACAGCCGGTCGGCCACCAAATCGACCAGATGCGGGTCGTGGGTGATCAACAGGACCGCGCCGCGGTACTCGGCCAGCGCCCGCACCAGCGCCTCGCGGGCGTCGATGTCGAGGTGGTTGGTCGGCTCGTCAAGGATCAGCAGCTGCGGCGCGTCGCGGGTCGCCAGCGCCAGCAGCAGCCGCGCCTTTTCGCCGCCGGACAGGCTCGCCACCACGGTTTCGGCGCGGTCGGCGTCGAGCCCGAACCGCGCCAACTGCGCCCGCACCAGCGACGGCGTCGCGCGGGGCAGGACGCGCTGCATCAGGGCGAGCGGCGTCTCCGCCATGTCCAGCTCGTCGGCCTGGTGCTGCGCGAAGTAGCCGACTTTCAGCTTCGGCCCGCGCAGCATCGTGCCGGCCATCGGCGCCAGTCGCCCGGCGACCAGCTTGGCCAGCGTCGACTTGCCGTTGCCGTTGGCGCCGAGAAGCGCGATGCGGTCGTCCATGTCGACGCGCAGCGACAGTTGGCGGAGCACCGGCTGGTCGCCGTAGCCGACATCCACCCGCTCCAGGGTCAGGATCGGCGGCGACAGCTGGGCCGGCTCGGGGAAGGCGAACCGGGTCGGCGCGTCCTCGATCACGCTGTCGATCTGCGGCAGCCGCGCCAGCGCCTTCAGCCGCGCCTGCGCCTGGCGCGCCTTGGTGGCCTGGGCGCGAAAGCGGTCGACGAAGGCCTGCATGTGGGCGCGCTGCTCGGCGACCTTCTCGGCGGCGCGGTTCTGCTGCATGGCGCGCTCGGTGCGGATGCGGACGAACTCGTCGTAGCCGCCCGGCGTCAGGCTGATCCTGGTGTGGTCCAGATGCGCGATGGCCTCGACGCAGCGGTCGAGCAGCCCGCGGTCGTGCGACACCACCAGGGCCGCGCCGGGAAACCGCGCCAGCCACGATTCCAGCCACAGCGTCGATTCGAGGTCGAGGTGGTTGGTCGGCTCGTCGAGCAGCAGCAGGTCGGGGTTGGCGAACAAAGCGGTCGCCAGCGCCACCCGCATCCGCCAGCCGCCGGAGAACGAGCCCACCGAGCGGCTTTGCTGTTCGGCGTCGAAACCCAGCCCGGCCAGGATGGTCGCGGCCCGCGCCGGGGCCGCGTCGGCGCCGATGGTCAGCAGCCGGTCGTGGACCTCGGCCAGCCGCGCGGCGTCGATGGCGGTCGCCGCCTCGCGCAGCAGCGCCAACCGTTCCTGGTCGCCCTCCAGCACCGTCTCCAGCAGCGAGGCCGGGCCGGACGGCGCTTCCTGCCGCACTTGCGCCATGCGGGCGCGGCTGCTGAGGCGGATGTCGCCGCCGTCGATGGCCAGCTCGCCGGCGATGGCGCGCAGCAGCGTTGATTTGCCGGCGCCGTTGCGCCCGACCAAGCCGATGCGCCGGCCGGGATCGACGGTCAGGCTGGCGCCGTCCAGCAGGACGCGCCCGGCGATGCGGATGGTGACGTCGCGGATGACCAGCAGGCTCATGCCGCGATGTCTAGCCTATGCTGTCATCCGGCCGGAAGCTCGCCCCGGAAGTTCGCCCTGGATCAGTTCGTGGATGAACTGCAGCTTGTCGATCACCGGGGCCGAGAGGATGAACGGGTACAGGTCCGGCTGGCCCATGCTGCGGTTGAGGCTGTTGACGGCGAAGCTCAGCGGCAGCCAGTCGTCGACCAGCATCCGGGCGCTCGGCGCGTGGTAGGGGTCGAAATCGATCTTCGCCACCAGATCGGAATCGTGGGTGGCCGGCGGCTCCACGGTGATGCCGAACGACTGCGCGGTCTCCAGCGTGTCGACGATGTGCAGGTAGTGCGCCCAGGTCTCGGCGAAGTCCTCCCACGGGTGGGTGGTGGCGTAGGCGCTGATAAAGCGGCCCTGCCAGTTGGCCGGCACGCCCTCGGCGTAGTGCCTCTGCAACGCCGCCGCGTAATCCTGCGTGTCGTCGCCGAACGCCGCGCGGCAGCTCGCGAGGTGGCCGCCGTCGCGCACCAGCCGGTCCCAGTAGAAGTGCCCGACCTCGTGACGGAAATGGCCGAGCAGGGTGCGGTACGGCTCGCCCATCGCCTCCCGCCGGCGGGCGCGCTCGGCGTCGTCGGCCTCGTGTAGGGCGAGCGTGATGAGGCCGTTGTCGTGGCCGGTCATCACCTGCGGCTGGCCCGCCTGCGCCGGATCGGCCAGGAAGTCGAACGCCAGCCCCTCGTCGCCCTCGCCGCGCGTGGGCGTCGGCAGCCCGAGCTTGAGCAGCGAGTAGAACAGCCGGTGCTTGGCCCACTCCATCTTGCGCCACGCGAACAGGTTGCTCGGCTGCGCGATGTCCGGGATGACGTGGTTGTGGACGCAGGCGACGCAGAGCGTGTCGGCGCTGTCCAGCGGGATCAGCCAGTTGCAGGCGTCGTGCTGCGCGTTCCCGCACTGCCGGTAGCGGCGGTGGTCGTCGGCCAGCGCGGTCCAGCCGTCATCGGCCGGGTCGAGCGCCGAGATGGCGGCGAGCGCCGGCAGGTAGCCGAGGCGGTGCGAGCACCGCTCGCAGGTGGTGTTCTCGAAGTAGACCAGGTTGCCGCAGTTCTGGCACTTGAACAGGCGCATCGGTTGGGTCCGGTGGTTGTGTGCCCGGTGGAACGTGCGGCGGGCGGCAGGTTTGCGCCGGCTGGTCAGCCGCCGCGCGCGTGCCTATAAGCCGCGAGGCTGACCGCCATCACTCGAAGGGGCCGCAATGGCACTCGAACGCACGCTCTCCATCCTCAAGCCCGACGCCACGCGGCGCAACCTCACCGGCCAGATCAACGCCAAGTTCGAGGAGGCGGGGCTGCGCGTCATCGCGCAGAAGCGCCTGCACCTGACCACGGCGCAGGCCGAGACCTTCTACGGCGTGCATCGCGAGCGCGGCTTCTTCCGCGACCTGGTGACCTTCATGACCTCCGGCCCGGTGGTGGCGCAGGTGCTGGAGGGCGAGGGCGCGGTGGCGCAGAACCGCGAGATCATGGGCGCCACCGACCCGGCCAAGGCCGCCGCCGGCACGGTCCGGGCGGCGTTCGCGGAGAGCATCGAGGCCAACTCGGTGCATGGCTCGGACAGCGTCGAGAACGCCGCTACCGAAATCGCCTTCTTCTTCGCGGGCATCGAGATCGTCGGCTAGGCTTCCGGCGCGGCCTCGGCGATGTCGGCGAACTGGTAGATTTCCGAGAGCGGCATTTCGATGCCGACGCTGGTCAGACGCAGGATCGCGTCTGGTCCGCCCAAAATCTCGAAGATCCACCCGGCCGGCGTCACGCGGTAGATGTGGGCGGCAAAACCCTCTTGGAACAGCTCGACGATTTCCTGGACGCCCTCGACCGCCTGCACATGCTGCAGCTTGAGATCGCGGCCTCGCCAATCGCGGATTTCGGACGGTGACACCACTTCGAACGACACCCGAGGATGCTCGCCGCACCTGATCATGACATCAGGAATGCGAGCCGTGTTGCGTCGCACGGTTTTCGGGATCGCGGCGCTCCCGGACTCAGGGCGGCAACCGTTCGGCCTGCCCACCAAGCGGTTCGCCAAGGCAGCTGTCAATCCAGCGAGGATTGCCCCGTGCTCGGGTTCCGGCGCGTCATGGGCCAGGATGCGCCCGTCGACCAGCTCGTAGCGCCAGGCATCGCCAAAGCTGTGCTGATCCTCGGTGACGAACTCGTCTGCCGTCCACAGCCGCTCCGCTTGCAGGGCGAATGCCATCAGGTCAGGAACACTGCCATCCCGATCACCACCATGATTACGGCGACGACTGCGAAGGTGGTGGCGTTGGTGAACGAGCCCCAGAACTTCTGCCGGTCGGCGACGAAGGCGTCCTCGTTGGCCAGCGGGGTGCCGGCCTGGGCCGGAGTGGCGTGCGGGGCGGGCAGGTCGGCCATGGCGCGTCTCGATCTACAGTGCTCGACAAGCCCGGTTTTAGGGGACTCGTCCCATCGCAGGCAAGGGCTTCGCCAGCACCCGGGCCAGCGCCGCCGGATACAGCGCGTGCTCCTGCGCCAGCACCCGCGCCGCCAGGCTGTCCGGCGTGTCCGCGGCGAGCACCGGGACCGCCGCCTGCGCCACGACCGGCCCGGCATCCATCGCATCGGTGACCCAATGCACCGTGCAGCCGTGCAGCGGCACTCCGGCGGCGATGGCGCGGGCGTGGGTGTCCAGGCCAGGGAACGCCGGCAGCAGGCTCGGGTGGATGTTGAGCATCCGCCCCGCGTAGCGGTCGACCAGGAACGGGGTCAGCAGCCGCATGTAGCCGGCCAGGCAGACGAACCCGACGCCCGCCGCATCCAGCGTCGCCGCCACCGCCGCCTCATGCGCCGCGCGGTCGCCACGGAACGGCCGGTGGTCCACGACCGCGGTGGCGACCCCTGCCGCCGCAGCCGCCGCTATCCCGGAGGCGTCCGGGTCGTTGGCCAGCACCAGGGCGATCTCGGCCGGGAAGTCCGCCTGCCGGGCCGCCGCGACCAGCGCCAGCATGTTCGAGCCACGGCCGCTGATGAGGATGCCGACCCGGTGCCTCATCCCGCCAGCCAGTTGTCGGGCAGGTCGATCAGCACCTGCCCGGCGTCGAGCCTGGCGACCACCTCGCCGATGGCGAACACCGTCTCGCCCTGCGCCCGCAGCAGCGCCGTGGCGGCGGCGGCGTCGGACACCACCACAGCCATGCCGATGCCGCAGTTGAACACCCGCAGCATCTCCGCTGCGGAAACCCCGCCCTGTCGGGCCAGCCACGCGAACACCGACGGCAATCTCCATCGCGCGCCATCTATTCGTGCCGCCAAACCCGAAGACAACGCCCGGTTCAGGTTGCCGGGCAGGCCGCCGCCGGTGACATGCGCCGCCGCCCGCAGCAGCCCGGCGCGGTGCAGCGCCAGCAGCGACGCCACGTACAGCCGCGTCGGCTCCAGCAGCGCGTCGGCAAGGCTGCGTCCCGGCGCGAACGGGGCGGGCGCGTCCCAGCCGAAGCCGCTCTCGGCGACGATGCGGCGGACCAGCGAGTAGCCGTTGGAATGCACCCCGGAACTCGCGAGGCCGAGGATGGCGTCGCCTGCCGCGACACCCTGCGGCAGCAGCGCCCCGCGCTCGGCGGCGCCGACCGCGAAGCCGGCCAGGTCGTAGTCGCCGGGCGCGTACATGCCCGGCATCTCGGCCGTCTCGCCGCCCACCAGCGCGCAGCCGGCGCCGCGGCAGCCCTCGGCGATGCCGGCCACCACCTGCGCCGCGTGCTCGGCCGAGAGCTTTCCGGTGGCGAAGTAGTCGAGGAAGAACAGCGGCTCGGCGCCCTGCACCACCAGGTCGTTGACGCACATCGCGACCAGGTCGATGCCGACCGTGTCGTGCCGCCCGGCCTCGATCGCCACCCGCAGCTTGGTGCCGACGCCGTCGGTCGCCGACACCAGCACCGGGTCGCGGAACCCCGCCGCGCGCAGGTCGAACAGCGCCCCGAAGCCGCCCAGCCCACCCATCACGCCCGGCCGCGCGGTGCTGGCGGCAAGCGGCCTGATGCGGTCCACCAGCCCGTCGCCAGCCTCGATGTCCACGCCGGCGGCGCGGTAGGTCATGCCCGTCATGACGCCTCGTTTGCTGTGGCACGCGCCTGCCCGGTCGGGCATTGTCACGCCGCAGCGACACGGCGACGGCCTAACCCGGTAGGAAACAAACACGCAATGCGGCTTGGCGCAACCGAACTGGACCCCGCTTCCGATCTGGAGATTGCCGTTGCCTGACGGCGCGAACCCGCTGCGGGCGGCGCGCAGCTCCACCCGCCCGCAGCGGCTGGCGCTGCTGGCCGGGCTGCTGGTCGCCGCCTGGCTGGCGCTGCAGCTGTTCGCGGCGGTGCTGCTGCCGTTCGTGGTCGCCGCCGGGATCGCCTACTTCCTCGATCCGCCGGCCACCCGGCTGACCCGGCTGGGCGTGCCGCGCACCGTCTCGGCGCTGGCGCTGATCGTCGGGCTGGTCGCGGCGGGGCTGCTCTTCGCGCTGCTGCTGTACCCGCTGATCGTGGCGCAGGTCGGCATCCTGCTGTCGCGCATCCCCGACTACATCAACGCCATCCGGGTGTTCGCCAACACCGCCATCACCCACCTGCAGGAACGGCTCGGCGCCGAATACGTCGACGGCAAGCTGCGCGACCTGGTGGGCGGGCAGGCGGGCGCCATGCTGTCGTTCCTGGCCGGGGCGCTCAGCCGGGTGATCGGCAGCGGCTTCGCGATCTTCAACGTGGTGACGCTGGTGGTGGTGACGCCGGTGGTTGCGTTCTACCTGCTGCGCGACTGGCCGCGCATCGTGAGGCGCGTCGACGGCTGGCTGCCGCGCCGCTACGAGGGCGTGCTGCGCGCCCAGGCCCGCGAGATCGACCGCATCCTGGCCGCCTGGCTGCGTGGGCAGATGCTGTGCTGCCTGATCCTGGCGCTGTTCTACGCCGTGGCGCTGTCGATGGTCGGGCTGGACCTCGGCTTGATCGTCGGGCTGTCGGCGGGCTTGCTGTCGTTCATCCCCTATGTCGGCTCGATCGCCGGGGCGGTGACCTCCATCGGCCTGGCGTTCGCGCAGTTCCCGACCTGGACCGGGGTCGCCATGGTGGCCGGGGTGTTCGTCAGCGGGCAGCTGCTGGAGGGCTACGTGATCTACCCGCGCTTCCTCGGCGACCGGGTCGAGCTGCACGCGGTCTGGGTGATCTTCGCGCTGTTCGCCGGCGGCGCCGCGTTCGGCTTCGTCGGCGTGCTGCTGGCGGTGCCGATCGCCGCCGTGCTCGGCGTGCTGCTGCGGTTCTGGCTGCACCGCTACCTGGCCAGCCCGCTGTACCTCGATCCGCCAGCGGGCGCCGACGGTTGATGCCACCCAGCCTGCAGCTGGCGCTGCCGTTCGAGCCGGAGGCGCACTACACCAAAGCCGGCTACATCGACGCCGCCTCAAACCGCGAGGCGCGCACCTGGCTCGACCGCGAGGCCGACTGGCCGGACCGCCAGCTTCTGCTGTGGGGCGAGGAAGGCTCGGGCAAGACCCACCTGCTGCACCGCTGGCGCGAGCGGCGCGGCGCCGTGCTGCTGTCTGGGCCGCGCCTGGCCTGGCCGGCGGCGGTCCCGCTGTCCGGGCGCATCGGCGTCGACATCGCCGACGCGGCGCCGCAGGAGGCGTTGCTGCACCTGCTGAACGCCGCGCACGAGGCCGGCGGCACGGTGGTGCTGGCGTCGCGGCCGTCGCCGGCGCGCTGGCCGGCGACGCTGGCCGACCTCGGCAGCCGGGTGCGCGCCATGCCGGCGGTCGCAATCGGGCCGGCCGAGGAGGCGCTGCTGCGGCAGCTGCTGGGCAGCCTGCTGGCGCAGCGCCAACTGATCGTGCCGGAGCCGGTACAGGAGTGGATGCTGCTGCAGCTGCCGCGCACGCCGGCGGCGCTGCGCGAGGCGGCGGCGCGGCTCGACCGGGCGGCGCTGGCCGGCGGGCGGCGCGTCACCCGCGCGCTGGCCGCCGACATCGTGGACGAATTGACTTCGATGTGGCAGCGGTGCGACTGACCAAAGTATCTTCAATGAAGTTGCCCGATATGTCGCCCCTGCCGGCTCCCCGTCCGCGCCCCCGCTCCGCTAAGGCTGCCATGCTGCACAGTGGAGGAGCCATGAATGCGCTTGGGGCCGACCACGCCGCGACGGAGTCTGCGCTGGAGCTCGACTCGACGCCGGCCGGGATGCACGTCCGGGGAGCCGCCGCGGCGCTGCCGGCGCTGCCGGCGGCGGAGACGGCGGCGGTCGCGCCGAACAGCCCGCAGCGCTTCATCAACCGCGAGCTGTCCTGGCTCGACTTCAACCAGCGCGTGCTGGAAGAAGCGGAGAACCGCCACCACCCGCTGCTGGAGCGGCTGCGCTTCGTCTCCATCAGCTCAGGCAACCTCGACGAGTTCTTCTCGGTCCGGGTCGCCGGGCTGATCGGCCAAGCCAAGGCCGGCGTCACCACGCGCGCCGCCGACGGCCGCACCCCGGCGCAGCAGCTGACCTCGGTGGAGAACCGGGCGCAGGCGCTGATGGCCGAGCAGCAGCGGGTCTGGAAGACGCTGCGCGAGGAGCTGGCGACGGCCGGCATCGTGGTCGCCGAGGCCGCCGAACTGTCCGCCGAGGACCGCGCCTGGCTCGACGCCTGGTTCATGGAGCGGGTGTTCCCGGTGCTGACGCCGCTGGCGATCGATCCGGCGCACCCGTTCCCGTTCATCCCCAACATGGGGCTGGTGATGGCGATGCGCCTGCTGCGCGACTCCGACGGGCACGGCATGGCGGCGCTGATCCCGTTGCCGGCGCAGGTCGAGCGGTTCGTGCGGCTGCCGGGCCACCCTGCGGTACCTCAGCCCGACTCCGCGGTCCAGGGCGACGAGCCGCCGCAGCCAATTCGGTTCGTGCTCCTCGAACGGCTGGTGAGCCTGTGTCTGGACCGCCTATTTCCGGGTTTCCGCGTGCTAGGCCAGGGCATGTTCCGGCTGATCCGCGACACCGACGTCGAGTTCGAGGAGGAGGCCGAGGACCTCGTGCGCTCCTACGAGACGGCACTGAAGCGCCGCCGCCGCGGGGTCGCCATCCACCTCTCGGTCAACGCCGGCATGTCCAACGAGCTGCGCGACCTCATCGCCGACGAGCTGGACGCCAGCAGCCAGGAAATCCACGTCCAGGACGGCCTGCTGGGGCTGGCCGACCTCAGGCAGCTGATCGTCGACGAGCGCCACGACCTGCTGTTCCGGCCGTACACGCCGCGCTTCCCCGAGCGCATCCGCGACTTCGCCGGCGACTGCTTCGCCGCCATCCGGGCCAAGGACATCATCGTCCACCACCCGTTCGAGAGCTTCGACGTGGTGGTGCAGTTCCTCCGCCAGGCGGCCGGCGACCCGGCGGTGGTGGCAATCAAGCAGACCCTGTACCGCACCAGCCGCGACAGCCCGGTCGTCGGCGCGCTGATCGAGGCGGCGGAGGCCGGCAAATCGGTCACCGCCATGGTCGAATTGCGCGCCCGCTTCGACGAGGAGGCCAACATCCGTCTCGCCCGCAGCCTGGAGGCGGCCGGGGTGCAGGTGGTGTTCGGCTTCACCGAGCTGAAGACGCACGCCAAGCTCAGCCTGGTGGTGCGGCGCGAGGGTGGAAGCCTGCGCTCCTACGCGCATTTCGGCACCGGCAACTACCACCCGATCACCGCCCGCATCTACACCGACCTCAGCTTCTTCACCTGCGACCCCGACCTCGCCCGCGACAGCGCCCGGCTGTTCAACTTCATGACCGGCTACGCCCGGCCGGAGCGCATGGACTCGCTGGCGTTCAGCCCGCTGACCCTGCGCGCCAAGCTGACCGCGCTGATCGACGCCGAGATCGCGCACGCCCAAGCCGGCAAGCCCGCAACCATCTGGCTCAAGCTCAACAGCCTGGTCGACGAGAAGCTGATCGACCAGCTGTACCGCGCCTCGCAGGCCGGAGTGCGCGTGCTGGCGGTGATCCGCGGCATCTGCTGCCTGCGCCCGGGGGTGCCCGGCCTGTCCGAGAACGTCCGGGTGAAGTCGATCGTCGGCCGCTTCCTGGAGCACGGCCGCGTCTGCGCGTTCGGCGGCGGCCATCCGATGCCGAGCCGCCACGCGCTGGTGTTCATCAGCTCGGCCGACTGGATGGCGCGCAACATGGACTGGCGGGTCGAGACGCTGGTGCCGATCCACAACCAGACGGTGCACGCGCAAATCCTCGACCAGATCATGGTGGTGAACCTGCGCGACACCATGCAGTCGTGGGAGCTGCACCCAGACGGCAGCTGGCGGCGGGTGGCCGAGGGCGAGGGCCGGCGGCGGGTCTCGGCGCACGACTACTTCATGACCAACCCGTCGCTGTCGGGACGCGGCTCGGCGCTGCATGGGCCGCTGGCCGCGCATGTGACGCCGCATCGCCGCCCCGACCGCCTGACCCAAGACTGACAGGACGCCGCATTGCCCTCTCGCGCCTCCAACCGGCTGCGGCGCAGCGCCGTGGTCGACCTCGGCTCCAACTCGGTGCGCCTGGTGGTGTTCGAGGGCAACGGCAGGGTGCCGGTGGCGATCTTCAACGAGAAGGCGGTGCTGCGGCTCGGTCGCGGCTTGCAAACCAGCGGCCTGCTGAACGAGGAGGGTGTCACGCAGGCGCTGACGGTGATGGCGCGCTACAACGCCGTCGCCCGCGCCATGGGTGCCGAGCCGTTCGAGGTGCTGGCCACCGCCGCGACCCGCGACGCCAGCAACGGCCCCGAGTTCGTCAGTGGCCTGCAGGCGCGGATGCCCGGGGTGCCGATCAACATTCTTTCCGGCGAGCAGGAGGCGGCGCTGTCGGCGGCCGGGCTGCTGTGCGGCATCCCCGAGGCCGACGGCATCCTGGCCGACATCGGCGGCGGCTCGCTGGAGGTGGTGGAGCTGACGGCCGGCCGGCGAGGCCGGGCGCAGTCGCTGCCGCTCGGCATCATCCGGCTGACCGACCGCGCCGCCGGCGACCCGGTCCGGGCACGGGCGTTGGCCGAGGCCGACCTCGCCGGCGTGCCGTGGCTGGTCGAGGGCGCCGGACGCGACCTGTACCTGGTCGGCGGCGCCTGGCGGGCGCTGGCGCGGGTGCATATCGCGCAGACCAACTACCCGCTCAACATCGTCCACCACTACACCATCTCGCGCGAAGAGGCGCGCGACCTGACCGGGGTGCTGGCGGCGGCGTCGCGCAAGGCGCTGGAGAAGATGCCCGGAGCGCCTCGGCGGCGCATCGACGACCTGGCGTTCGCCGCCGTGGTGCTGCGCCGGGTGCTGCGCGCGACCGGCGCGCGGCGCGTGGTGTTCAGCGCCAACGGCCTGCGCGAGGGCTGGTACATGCAGCGGCTTTCGGCGGCGCAGGCGGCGCTGGACCCGATGCTGGCGGCGGCGCAGGACTACGCCCGCCAGCTCGGCCGCGACCTGACGCTGCCGCCGCGGCTGATCGAGTGGACGCAGCCGCTGTTCACCCACGAGACCCGCGAATCGCGGCGGCTGCGCGAGGCGGCGTGCTGGCTGTCCGACATCGGCAGCCACGACCACCCGGAATACCGCGCCGAGCAATCGTACTTCCACGTGCTGCAGCAGCCCGGCGTGACGCTCGACCACCACGGCAGGGCCTACCTGGCCCTGGTCACGGCGCTGCGCTACGAGGCCGAGCCGGAAGCGCCGTTCCTGTCCGCCGCGCACAAATTGCTGACGCCGGAGGCGGTGCGGCGGGCGACGGTGCTGGGCTGCGCGCTGCGCCTCGCCTACACGCTCTCGGCCGGCACGCCCGACCTGCTGGCCGGCACAAGGCTGCTGGTGCACGACATGCTGACGCTGCAACTGGTCCGCAACGGCGGGGTGTTCGCTGGCGACAGCGTGATCCGCCGGCTGGACCGGCTTGCCGCCGCCGCCGGACTGGCCGCGCGGACCGAGGTGGCGGCGGCGTGAGCTTTTGGCTAACTTTCTTGTCGGAAGAACGTCGCAGGGAGGCCGCCATGACACCGGACACGCTCGAACTGTCGCGCGACATCGCCGCCGCCAAGGCCGAGCTGCGCCGCGCGCTGCCACGCTACCGCGAGGCATTCGCCGAGGTCGCGGAAGCAATCGGGCGCGAGGCGGAGGCGATTGCGGCGCGCCATGCCGGCGGCGACCAGATCGTGCCCGACATCGACTACGCCGACATCGCGGCTGGCCGCGTCTCGGCCGACGACGTGGCGGCCATCCACCGCCATGGCTGCGCCGTCGTGCGCGGCGTGTTCCCACGCGCCCAGGCCGAGGCGTGGGACGCCGAACTGCTCGACTACGTGCGGTCCAACCACTACGTCGACAAAGCCGCCGAACGCGCCGGCCTCGACAAGTATTTCAGCCAGCAGAAAACCGGCCTGCCGCAAATCTACGGCATCTACTGGTCGCGCCCGCAGGTCGCGGCACGCCAGGCCGAGGCGCTCGCCGCCACCCGCGCCTGGCTGAACCGGCTGTGGAAGCACGAGGGCCATTTCGAGCCGGACCGCGAAGTGACCTACGCCGACCGCATCCGCCAGCGCGAGCCGGGCGACAACACGCTCGGGCTGTCGCCGCACACCGACGGCGGATCGGTCGAGCGCTGGATCGACCCCGGCTTCCGCCACGTCTACCGCCACGTGTTCGGCGGCGACTGGCGGGCGCATGACGTGTGGGACGGCGAGGGCCGGGCGCAGACGCGGGAGATCCCCTCGCCTGCGGTGTGCCAGCTGTTCCGCACCTACCAGGGCTGGACCGCGCTGACCGAGCAGGGGCCGGGCGACGGCACGCTGCAACTGGTGCCGATGACTGGCGCCATCGCCTACTTGCTGCTGCGCCCGCTGCAGGACGACGTGCCGGAGGACGAGCTGTGCGGGGCCAAGCCCGGCCGGCCGCTGGTGGTGAACGAGCAGTGGCACGCGCCGCTGCTGCGCGCCCTGGTGCCGGCGCCGAAGGTGCAGCCTGGCGACACCGTGTGGTGGCACCCCGACGTGGTGCACGCGGTTGAAAACCAGAACAGCGGCCGCGGCTACAGCAGCGTCATCTACATCGGCGCGGCGCCGGACTGCGCCAAGAACCGCGACTATTTGGCGGCGCAGAAGGCGGCGTTCCTCGACGGCCGCAGCGCTCCCGACTTCGCTCCCGAGAACTACGAGGTCGACTTCGCCGGCCGCGCCACCGAGGCCGACCTCACGCCGCTCGGCCGCCGGCAGATGGGCTTCGATCCATGGGGCTGAGCTTCCCGCGCCAGCGGGAGCGCGTGCCGCGCGCGCGCCTCGATGACTTGAACAAGCCGATGCCGCAGGTATGCGGCCTGCTCAGGTTTCGAAATAGCGGCCATGGTCGAGATCGGGGATCAGGCCGGGCTGCTTCGGGCGCCATCCCAGGCGTTCCTGGGTTAGCTTGTTGGAGGCCGGGGCGTCGAGCTGGATGAAAGCTGCGAGCGCGCCGAAATGATCCGCGGCCTCTTCCGGCGATTTGCTCGTGGCCGGGATGTTCAAGCGCCTTCCGATCGCCTCGGCAATATCGCGGAACGCAATCTCCTCTTCGTCGACGCCATGATACCGAGCGCCTGCGGAACCCTTCTCGAGCGCCAGCCTGAACAGCTGGGCGGCATCGAGCCGGTGCACGGCGGTCCAGCGGTTTAGCCCGTCGCCTACATACGCCGAGACGCCCTTTTTGCGTGCGATGTTGATAAGCATCGGGACGAAGCCATGATCGCCGTCACCGTGGACGGAGGGTGAAAGACGGACCACCGACACACGCACTCCCCGCTCCGCCACCGAGCGCGCCGCCTCTTCCGTCGCGACACGGGGAAAATCGCCGCAGGTCAAGACGGACGCATCGTCTTCGGTCGCAAGGCGGGCGGGTGCCACGAGCGCGGTCCCCGAAGTCACGACCAAGGGGCGGTCGGAGCCAGCTAGCGCTGCGCCGAGAGTCTCGACCGCACGCCGGTCTATTTCGCAGACATCCCTGAACCTCGCGAAGTCATGGATGAAGCCGGCGTGAATCACGCCATCCGAGGCGGCTGCTCCACTCCGCAGGCTTTCCAGGTCTTCGACGTCACCCCGGTGCACCTGGGCGCCGGCGGCGACGAGAAAGGCGGCGGCCGCATCCGAGCGGGCGAGGCCGAGCACCTGGTGGCCCGCGTTCATGAGTTTCGGGATGATGGCAGAACCGATGAAGCCCGTCGCGCCGGTGACGAAAACACGCATCGCCACTTCCTTTCATTCCGTTTCAAGGCCGCCGCAGAAGCGCCGCTATCGCTTTGATAGCTGACTGAACGGATACGATCTACTCCAGCCTAGCTACTACTCAAGCCTGGCTACTCAAGCCTGGCTACTCAAGCCTGGCCACCTCCAGCCGCCAGTCTGCCACATCTGCGACCAGAGCCGGGTTGCGGCCGAGCAGCTCGCGCTTGATGAACGGGAAGCCCAGCCGCAGCAGCTGGCGCCACAGGTCGGCGCTGGGGTTGAGCGCCCAGCCGCGCTGCAGAAATTGCGCGACGCGGCTGCGCTGCGTTCGTTCGGCGGCGCCGGCTTCCGACGCCGCGGCGTCCTCGCGGTAGCGCGCCACGACGGCTTCGTATGGCCAGACCGCCTGGCAGCGCAGGCCGGCGGCGCGCATCCGGCGTCCGAATCCCAGCTCGCCATGTCGGATCACCCATTCTTTCGAGCGCACCGGACGCACGCTGCGCCAGAACGCCGTCCAGGCAGGGTGCGCCATGGCGCGCGGGCCGACCGCCAGGAAGAACGATTGCAGGTGCCAGCCGCGCTGCCGGCTGTCTGTCGCCGCCCATACGTCCGCAACGTCGAAATCGAAGCGCTCCAGCAGCGGCCGCAATGGCGCGAACGGGCCGGCGAGGCTGTCGTTGAGCAGGAGCAGCGACCGCGTGTTGGCGCGTGGCAGCTGCCAATGCTCCAGCCCGGCGCGCCAGGCGGAAAAGTCCAACCCGAAATTGCGCCGCACCAGCACGCCGTCGCAAAGCCGGTGAAGCGCCTCCAGCGCGGCGGGCCGCAACGTCCCGGAGTTGCTCACCAGCAGCACCGACAACCCAGCCGCGCGCAGGGCCGCAAGGTAGCCCTGCGTCGCCTCGCCGACTTCGCCGCCGGCGTCGAAATGCACGAACAGCGCGATGTCGCGGCCCAGCGCTGGAAGCGATCCCGGCCAGGCCAGCGTGACCTGGCCGGGATCGCGGCGCAGGCTCGGCAGCACCGAAGCGACGGCCGGCAGTTCGACGGTGATTGCCCTTGCCACCCGCTGCAGCACCCGCCACGGCGGCCGCAGCAGCGGGAGCAAGGCGTCGAACGCCACCGTCAGTCCGCGAACGCCGGTACGACCTCCGCCTGCACCGGCCCCAGGGTCAGGCCGGCCAGCGCCGGGATGCGCGCCAGCAACGCCGCGTGCAGCGCGTCGCGGTTACGCCACAGCGACTGGTACCACTGCACCCGCCGCTCGACCTGGTAGGCCAGCATCCGGCTTGCCGCGACGTGGGCCCGGGCGCTGTCGGCCATGGCGCGGGCGGCGGCCGGGTTGGCCACCAGCCAGGACAGCCGCTGCTGCAGCTCGGTGGCGTCGCCGAACAGCATCCCGGTGCGGCCATCCTCGACCGCGTTGCCGTAAACCACGCGGCTGGCCAGCGCCGCCACCCGGAACGCCGACGCCTCCAGGAACTTCAGATCGGACTTGCAGCGGTTGAACGGCGTGTCTGCCAGCGGCATGAACGAGATCTCGCTCTCGCTCAGCAGGCGCTGGTACGTCGGGTAGTCGCACAGCGGGGTGAAGTCCTTGTGCGGTGTGGTCAGCGCGTCGAAGAAGGCACGGTCGTTGACGACGCGGAAATGCAGCCGCCCCCCGGCGCGTTCGGCCACGGTGTTCAGCGCCGGGATCAGCCCGGGCCAGTCGGCCTCGCGGTTGAGGCCGCCGAAGAACAGCGTCAGCCGGGCGGGGTCGCGGAAGTTGGCGCTGTCGGGCAGCTGCGCCACCGCGTTGGGGAACACCGCGACCTCGGGATTGCGTTCGCGCAGCACCTCGGCCAGCGGTTCGGTGGTGGTCTGGATCGCGTGCACCGCGTTGAAGTTGTAGACGTCCGGGCGTTGCAGCACCGGGATGTAGTCGGGGTGGTCGTCGAACTCGCAGACCAGCACGTAGCCCTGGGAGACCGCCATCCGCACCAGGTCGAGCCCCGCCGGCCCGGCCAGCAGCGGGCGGTGCAGCACCAGGACGCGCGGCATCCCGGGCGGCAGCGGCGGCAGCGCGTGCAGCCCCGCCGCCACGTGCGGCAGGATCGAGGGCTCGGACAGCAGCGCCTGCATCGGCTCGGTCACCCGCACCTCGGTGACGCCGCCGACCGGGGCCAGCGCGGTCGAGACCAGCGCCAGCGGCGACGCCGCGCGGCGGCCGGCGCGCCAGACGTGCTGCAACGCCGAGGCACGGCCAAGATACTCCTGCGGATCGACGCCGAGCCGGTCCAGCGCCGGCCGCATGGCGGTCGCGAACGCCTCCGCCTGCGGCCGGTCGAACACCCGGGGCATCGCGTCGAGCGGCGTCAGGCCAGCGTCGCGCAGCGCCCGCTGCGTCGTGTTGACGTTGAACCAGCGCAAGTGGGTGCGGTCGAACAGGCCCTGCTCCTCGTAGTCCCAGGCGCCGCGCAGCAGCCGGTCGGCGAAGCTCCAGTGCTCGACGTTGGGCATGCAGATGAGCACGACGCCATCCGGGGAGAGTGTGGCCACCTGCCGGCGCAGCACCTCCCACGGGTCGCGCAGGTGCTCCAGCACGTCGCCGTAGATCAGGCAGTCGACGCTGCCGGGCGGCAGGTCGACGGCGAACGGCAGCGGATCGGCCTCGACGTCGACCCGGTACACCCGCTCCATCCGGCTGCTGGCCAGCGCCGCCGCCTCGGGGTCGCGCTCGATGCCGAACAGGCGCGCGCGGGGGTTGCGGCGGCGGTAGGCGGCGGCCAGCGCGCCGCTGCCGCAGCCCACGTCGAGCACCACCCTGGCGTTCAGCGGAATGCGGTCGAGCAGGTCGGGGTTGCCGAAATCGGGGTATCGCGTCATTTCGTGGGCGCTCAAGCGGCGGTGCGGCGGCCGACGCCGTGATAGGCGAAGCCGGCCGCCTGCATCGCCGCCGGCTCGTAGACGTTTCGCAGGTCGACCAGCACGGCGCCGCGCATCGCCTCGCGCAGCCGCTTCGGGGCCAGGGCGCGGAACTCGTTCCATTCGGTGACCACGACCAGCGCGTCGGCGCCATGGGCGGCGTCCAGCGCGTCGCGGCAGAACACCACTCCCGGCGGCAGCAACGGCCGCGCCGCCGCCATGCCCTCCGGGTCGAAGGCGCGCACGGTGGCGCCGTCCTCGACCAAACGGGTCACGATGGGCAGCGAGGGCGCGTCGCGCATGTCGTCGGTCTCCGGCTTGAAGGTGAGGCCGAGGATTGCGACCGTCTTGCCGCGCACGCCGCCGCCGCAGGCGTCGATCACCCGGCGCGCCATGCCGGCCTTGCGCGCCTCGTTGACGGCGACCACCGCCTCCACCAAGCGGCTGGGCGCGCCGGCGTCCTGCGCGATGCGGACCAGCGCCAGCGTGTCCTTGGGGAAGCAGCTGCCGCCGAAGCCCGGCCCGGCGTGCAGGAATTTCCGTCCGATCCGACCGTCGAGGCCGATGCCGCGCGCCACGTCGTGCACGTCGGCGCCCAGCTTCTCGCAAAGGTCGGCCATCTCGTTGATGAAGGTGACCTTCATCGCCAGGAACGAGTTGGCGGCGTACTTGGTCAGCTCCGCGGTCTCGATCGCGGTGAACACGATAGGCGCCTCGATCAAGTACAGCGGGCGGTACAGCCGCCGCATCACCTCGCGCGCACGCTCGCTGTCGGCGCCGATCACCACCCGGTCGGGGCGCATGAAGTCGCCGATGGCGCTGCCCTCGCGCAGGAACTCCGGGTTGGAAGCGACGTCGAAATCGAGGTCGGGATTGGCCTGGCGCATGATCTGGGCGATCTGCGTGCCGGTGCCGACCGGCACCGTGCTCTTGGTCACGATCACCGCGTAGCCGGTCAGCGCCCGCGCCACCTGCTCGGCGGCGGCGTAGACGTAAGTGAGGTCGGCGTGGCCGTCGCCGCGCCGGGTCGGCGTGCCGACCGCGATGAACACCGCCTCCGCCCCGGCCACCGCCGCGGCAAGGTCACGCCCGAAGCTCAGCCGTCCGGCGGCGACGTTCTCGGTCACCAGTCGGTCGAGGCCGGGCTCGTAGATCGGCATCCGGCCTTCCTGCAGCGCCGCCAGCTTGGTCTCGTCGACCTCGACCACCGCGACCTCGACGCCGAACTCGGCGAAGCAGGCGCCCGAAACCAGGCCGACATAGCCGCCGCCAATCATCGCAACCCGCACTGTCCGACTCTCCTGCGCTCGTACGCGGGATTGAGCACGGAAGCGGGGTTCGAGTCACCATCGTAAGAAATTCCGCCAGCCGCGCCGCGCCGCCTGGCCGGCTTCGTCGAGCGTCGCCTGCTCGGTTTTGGCGACGCCGGCGCGGAGCTGCGCCGCATGCGCCTCCAGCGCGTTGGCCACCGTCTCCTCCCCGGCGCGGGCGACTCCGATCTCGGCGCGGGCGATGCTGGTGGCGTCCAGGCAGGCGGAGTGGCGCGCCCCGGCGACCGCCTGCGCCGCCCGGCCGCGCGGCAGCCAGGCGGCGAACGCCTCGACGGCAGCGTCGTCGGAGGTGATCGCGCTGGCCGCGTCGGCCTCGATCTGGATCGCCGCGTTGGCCTGCCGCGCCGCCTCGGCCGCTTGCGTCTCGACGGCGATGCACTCGGCCAGGTGCTGCTCCGCGGTGGCCACCGCGGCCTGGCGTAGCCGCAGCGCCAGGCGCAGCGCGGAAGGGTTCACGCGCCACCGCCGTCGAGCAGCTCGGCCAACGTCGCGAAACCCGCCTCCAGCGGGCGGCACTCGTCGCGGTGCTGGCTCAGCCAGGCTTCGAGTCGGGGGGCGATGGCGATGGCGGCGTCGGACTGCGGATCGGTCCCGGCCTGGTAGACGCCGAGCCGCACCAGGTCGGCGAGGTCGGCGTAGCGCGCCAGCACCGCCCGCGCCCGGCGGGTCAGCAGCGCCTGCTCGGTGGTCAGGCAGCCGGGCGCGGTGCGCGACAGGCTGCGGAGCACGTCGATGGCGGGATAGCGGCCGCCATCGGCGATGCGCCGGTCGAGGATCACGTGGCCGTCCAGGATGCCGCGCACCGCGTCGGCCACCGGCTCGTTGTGGTCGTCGCCCTCGACCAGCACGGTGAACAAAGCGGTGACCTGCCCGCCGGGGACGATCCCCGGACCGGAGTCGGCTCCCGGTCCGGCCCGCTCCAGCAGGCGCGGCAGCTCGGCGAACACGCTGGGCGGGTAGCCGCGAGTGGCGGGCGGCTCGCCGGCCGACAAGCCGATCTCGCGCAGCGCCAGGCAGAACCGGGTCACGCTGTCCATCAGCAGCAGCACGCTGCGGCCCTGGTCGCGGAAATGCTCGGCCACCGTCATGGCGGCATAGGCGGCGTCGCGGCGCAACAGCGGCGAGGCGTCGGAGGTGGCCACCACGGTGACGCAGCGCGCCGCCCCGTCCAGGCCAAGGTCGTCCTCCAGGAACTCGCGCACCTCGCGGCCACGCTCGCCGACCAGCGCCAGCACCGCCACGTCGCAGGCGGTGTGCCGGGCCAGCATCGCCAGCAGCGTCGACTTGCCGATGCCCGAGCCCGCGAACAGGCCGAGCCGCTGGCCCTCGCGGCAGGTGGCGAAGCTGTTCAGGGCGGCGACCCCGAGGTCAATCGGCGGGCCGAGCCGGGCGCGCGTGGTGGCGGCGGGCGGATCGCCGCGCAGCCGCCTGGCGTGGCCGCGGGGCAGCGCGCCGCGGCCGTCGAGCGGGCGTCCCAGCGGATCGACCACCCGGCCGATCCAGCCGTCGGACACCGCCAGCGTGGCGCCGCGCACGCCCGGATCGGCGATGGCGCGGGTGCCGGGGCCGAGGCCCTCGACCGCCGCCTGCACCATCGCCTGGGCGCGGCCGTCGCGGAAGCCGACGATCTCGGCCGAAACGCCAGGGCCATGACGCGGCTGCAGCATCAGCCGGTCGCCGACCGAGAGCAGCCACCCCAGCCCCGCGATCTCGACCGAAAGCCCGGTCACGCCGACGATCTCGCCGTGCAAAGCATGGCCGGGAATGCCGCCGACCGTGGCCACGGCGTCGTCGACGCGCTGCGCGAATGACCGCTGCCGCATGAGGAACCTCCAGCCGCCCAGCATAGCGGCCGGCGTTCCATTTAAAATACAATCGAATAGTAAAATTTTCGTTGCCCGGAATGGTTCGATCAGTTAACCATCATCACAGGTAGTTCAGGAGGATGCGATGCGGGTTTTGTTGGTTGAAGACGACGCGATCTCGGCCCGTGCGCTCACCGCCTTCCTTAAGGCCGACGGCGCCGTCACCGACGTCGCCGACACCGGCGAGGAGGCGCTCGAACTGGTGTGCCACTACGACTACGACATCGTGGTGCTCGACCTCATGTTGCCGGACATGGAGGGCTACGACGTGGTGCGCCGGATGCGCGCGGCGAAGATCGACGTGCCGGTGCTGATCCTGTCCGGCCTGTCGCGGCCGCAGGCGAAGGTGAAGGGCTTCGGCATGGGTGCGGACGACTACATCACCAAGCCGTACGACCGCAGCGAGCTGATGGCCCGGATGCAGGCCATCGTGCGCCGCAGCAAGGGCTTCAGCCAGCCGACGCTGCGGATCGGCAACGTGGTGCTCAACCTCGACAGCCACGAGGTCACCTCCGACGGGCAGCTGGTCCACCTGACCGGCAAGGAATACGCCATCCTCGAACTGCTGGTGCTGCGTAAGGGCATGGTGCTGACCAAGGAGGCGTTCCTCAGCCATTTGTACGGCGGCATGGACGAGCCGGAGATGAAGATCATCGACGTGTTCATCTGCAAGTTGCGTAAGAAGCTGGCGCAGGCCGGCGCGGCCGACTTGATCTTCACCGTGTGGGGCCGCGGATACATGATCCGCGAACCTGCCGCCACGCCGGCACGCCGCCATGTCGAGGCCGTTCCAGTTTTGGACGTCATCCTCGAACCGGCGCTGACCGCAGCCTGACCTGCGTCGCTTCGCGGCGACGCTGACCCGCGACGAGGCCGCGCCACGTTCGGCGCGTCCTCGTCGGGCTGGCCCCGATGCCGGTCGGGAGCGAGCTGTCGCCGACTATGTAGAGGTTGTCGACTTCGTGGGCGCGGCAGAACTTGTCGGGGACGGAGTTGGCGGGGCCATGGTCCATGCGCGCGGTGTCGTGCCCCTTCGGAGTCTGCGTGGCCGGGCTTAGCGCGTCAGCGTTGTCCAAAACTCGCGCTTTTGAACAGGTCGGGATATTCGCGCGGCTGCGAACGCCAGTACTGCTTCGGCGCCGCGACATGCGCTCCCAGGCTGGCCGCCGCATGCCACGGCCAGCGCGGGTCGTACAGCATGGCGCGCGCCATCGACACCGCATCGGCGTGGGCGTCGACGATGATCGCCTCGGCCTGCTCGGGTTCGGTGATGAGGCCGACCGCGATGGTCGGCAGGCCGACCTCGTCCTTGACCCGTCGCGCGTACGGCACCTGGTAGCCCGGCCCGAGCTTGATCGCCTGCGACGGCGACACGCCGCCGGTGCTGACGTGCATCGCGGCACAGCCGCGCTCCCGCAGCGCGTGGCCGAGCGCCACCGTGTCCTCGATGTCCCAGCCGCCCGGCACCCAATCGGTCGCCGAGACCCGTATCCACACTGGCTTGTCGGCCGGGACCGCCGCGCGCACCGCCTCGAACACCTCCAGCGGGAAGCGCATCCGGTTCGCAAGGGTACCGCCGTACTCGTCCTGGCGGCGGTTCGCCAGCGGCGACAGGAACTGGTGCAGCAGGTAGCCGTGCGCGCCGTGCAGCTCGATGCCGTCCAGGCCCAGCCGGTCGGCGCGGCGCGCCGCCGCCACGAAATCGGCGCGCACCCGGTCGAGGCCGGCGCCGTCGAGCACCGTCGGCGCGTCCTCGGTGTCGGCGTGCGGCACCGCCGAGGGCGCTTCGGCGCGCCAGCCGTCCGGCTCGTCCGGGCGGATCTGGGTGCCGCCGTCCCATGGCGCGCGGCTCGACGCCTTGCGTCCGGCGTGGCCCAGCTGCACCGCGACCTTGATTGGCGAGTAGGCGCGGATCGCCCGCAGCACCCGGTCCAGCGCCGCTTCGTCGGCGTCCGAGTACAGGCCTAGATCCTGCGGCGAAATCCGGCCCACCGCCGACACCGCCGTGGCTTCGAGAAGCATCAGGCCGGCGCCGGACAGCGCCAAGTGGCCGAGATGGATCATGTGCCAGTCGGCCGCGGCGCCGTCCTCGGCCGAGTACTGGCACATCGGCGCGATTACGATGCGGTTGGCGAGTTCGAGCGCGCCCAACTGCCAGGGCTGGAACAGCCGGCTCATTGCGCGAGCGCCGCTTGTGCAAGTGCGGGCAGCCAGGGCAGGTCGACCTTGGCGTAGCCCGAGCCGTGGCGCTCGACGGTCATGAAGCCCGGCATGTTGAAGTGCATCCCGGCCACCGCGAGCCGGTCGCTCGCCACCTCGTCGAGCACCCGCATCCGGGTGGCGCGGGCTTGGTCCTGGTCGACGTCGAAGCCGACGGTCACCGCCGGGTTGGCAATCTGGATGTCGGCGAAGTGGGTGATGTCGGCCCAGATCAGCAGCTGCTCGCCGCCGGACGCGATGCGGTAGCCGGAATGGCCGGGGGTGTGGCCCGGCAGCGGCGCCAGCGTGATGCTCGGCGCCACCTCGCCGCCGCTGACCGGCTTCAGGGTGCGCGCGTAGGCGTCGAACGCCGTGCGGGCGGCCAAGAAGAACGGCTTGGCGTCGTCCGGCGCCGAGTTCATGATCGCGTCGTCGCGCCAGAACCGCATTTCGGCCTCATGCACCACCAGTTCGGCGGCCGGGAACAGCGCCGCGCCGTCGCGGACGAGGCCGCCTACGTGATCGACATGAGCATGGGTGAGCAGGATGGTGTCGACCGCCTCCGGCGTCACGCCCGCGGTCGCCAGCGCCTCGGCGAACCGTCCGCCCCAGCCGTTGAAGCCGCCGGCTCCGCCATCGACCAGGATGGTGCGGCCCCGGCCCTGGATGACGTAGGAGGCAATGGCGAAATGCGCCAGCGGCGGCCGGTGCGCCGCGACCAGCATCGCCTTGGCCGCAGGCTCGTCGATGCCGGCCAGGTAGGCGAACGATCCGTCGAGGAAGCCGTCGCCCAGGTAGGTGACGACGTACTCGCCCACTCGGCGGCGGTTGACGGCGGGGGCTTGGCGGTTGGGTTGGCCGGGCATGCAGGTCCTTGCGTCTACAAGCGGTTCTCTTCAACGCGGCTTGCGCCTTGCGTTTCCGGCTCGGAAATCGGCTCGATGCGGCCGAGCACCACGACGTAAGAAAAAATGCCGGCCAGCAGCACCACGCCGGCGATCAGGAACGCGCCGGCGAAGGAGTGCGTGATCCCGACCACGAAGCCGGTGACGACGGGGGCGGCGGCGCCCATCAGGTTGTTGCACAGGTTGACGATGCCGCCGATCGTGCCGGTGCCGCCGCGCGGCGCTATGAGCGACACGATGGACGATCCGACCGGCGCCGCGGCGGCCAACCCGGTCAGCGCGATGGTAATCCAGGTGAGCGCCCACACCGGGTTGGTGGTGAAGGCCGCGCCGAACACCGCCAGGCCCAGCAACATGCCGCCGACCAGCACGGCCTTGCGAACTCCCGTCTCGTCATGGCCTCGCGCAATCAGGTGATCGACCAGGAAGCCGCCGACCAGCAGGTCGGACAGCGTGGCGAAGATCCAGGGGATCGTGGCGTAGCCGGCCGATTTCAGGATGCCCATGTGCAGCGTCTGCACCAGGTAGGCGGGCAGCCAGGTCAGGAACAGGTAGAACGAGTAGCCGTACGCCGAGAAGCCGATGGTCAGGCCCCACACCTTCCGGTTGCGTAGGAGGTAGCCCAGCATGGCCGCTTGGCCGCCCTGGGCGACGCCTTCCGGAGTGGCGCCGCCGGCCGTGATGTAGGTGCGCTCGGCCTCGGTGAGCCGCGTGTCTTGGCTCGGATCGCGGTAGATGGCCCAGTAGGCGACGAAGTACAGCAGGCTCAGCAGCGAGGTGATGCCGAAGCCCCAGCGCCAGCCGAAGCTGACGATGGCCAAGCCCACCAGCGGCACGCCGATGACGTTGGAGAACTTGGCGGCGGAGTCGAAGATGGCTGTCGAGCGCGCGCGCTCGCGGCGCGGGAACCAGTAGCCGGTGGCCTTCTGGCTGGCTGGGAAGGCGGGCGCCTCGGCGATGCCGAGCAGCGTGCGCGCCACGAGCAGTCCGCCGAAGCCGCCGGCGACGGCGGTGATGGCGGACGCCACCGCCCACAGGAAGGCGCCCCATCGTCCCACGCGGGTGACGCCGAAGCGGTCGAGCACCATGCCGCCGGGAATCTGCAGCAGCGCGTAGGACCAGAAGAAGGCGCTGAGCAGTAGGCCGAGCTGTCCGGGAGACAGGCCGAACTCGTGTTGCAGCTGCGGCACCGCGACCGAGAGGTTGATGCGGTCGAAGTAGTTGATCAGCACGCCGACCCCGAGCAGGACTCCGATCGTCCAGCGTCGGCCGGGGATGCGTGGCGCGGGCGACGCCATGTGGACTCCTTCTCGACAATGGCGACATGGATCGACGCACGCTCGTCGAGCAATGCCGCAGTCGAGCCGAAGCCGTCAACCAAGGAGAGCATTATGGTGGCGTCGAGTAGGTTATTGCTGGCTGCATTGGGCGTTGCAGTATTCATAGCTGCAACCGCACAAGTCCGGTCAGCTGAAATTGATTGTCCCCGGAGCTACGAAGGCAAGCCTCTTGTGAATGCCGGCGTGTTTGAAGCGAGGACGGGAGCTTGTTTCAGTGTGGGCGCGGCGGCTTCGTGATGGTCAGGAAGGCGCACAGCGAGGCTGCCAGCGCCAGGCCGGCGCAGGCCAGGCCGACATCCCGGAAGGTAGCCAGGAACGCGCCCCGCACCGCAGCCTCGACCATTGCGGCGTCGGCATTCGAGGTGCCCGGCGGCAGCGCCACCGCGGCGAACGATGCCGCCGATGCCGTCACCATTGCCCGCAACTGGTCCGAAGCTCCCTGCGCCGTCAGCGTATGCTCCAGCCGGTGCGACTGCGCCAGCAGCGCCGCCGCCCCCAGCACCGCCACCGCCAGCAGCCCCGCCACCCGCGCCACCGCGTTGTTAACGCCCGACGCGGTGCCCGAGAGCCGGTCCTCGACCGCGTCCAGCGCCGCCGTGGTGAGCGGCGGGATGGTCACCGCCATGCCCAGGCCGAGCACCGCCATCGCCGGCAGCAGCCCGCGCCAGTACGGCACCGACGGCGAGGCCGCGAAGCCGAGGGCCGCGAAACCCGCCGCCGCCAGCGCCGGACCGACCACCAGCGGCGGCAGCGGGCCGGTGCGCCGCGACAGCGCTCCGGTGGCGCGCGACAACAGGCCGAGCAGCAGCAGCAGCGGCAGGAACGACGCCCCGGCCTCGACGCCGCTGTCTCCCCGCAGCCGGATCAGCGCGAACGGCAGGAGGAACATGGTTCCCGACAGGCCGCCGTAGAGCAGCAGCGTGGCCAGGTTCGCGCCGCAGAAATCCGCCGAGCGGAACAGCCGCAGCGGCACCATCGGATGCGCCGTCCGCGCCTCGTGCGCGACGAAGGCGGCCAGCAGCGCCAACCCGGCGGCGGCTCCGGCGGCGACCGCCAGCGCCGGCATCCCGCGCCGTGCCGCGGCGATGGCGCTCCAGGTGAGCGCGCCGAGGCCGGCGGTGACCAGCGCCCCGCCCAGCCAGTCGAGCGGGGCTGACTGCGGATCGCGGCTCTCCGGCACGCGCGCCAGCGTCAGCCAAGCGGCGACGGCGGCCAGCGGCAGGTTGATGAGGAACACCGCCCGCCACGAGAACGCCTGCATCAGCCAGCCGCCCAGCGGCGGCCCGGCCGCAGTGGTCAGCGCCGCCGCAGCGGCCCAGGTGCCGATCGCCCGCGCCCGCGCCTCGCTGGGGAACACGGCGGCGATCAGCGCCAGGCTTTGCGGCACCATCAGCGCGCCGCCGACGCCCTGGACCAGGCGGGCGGCTATCAGCGTCGCGACTCCGGGCGCCGCGCCGCATGCCAACGACGCGGCGGCGAACAGCGCGATGCCGCACAGGAACACCCGGCGGCGGCCGAACCGGTCGCCGGCCGCGCCGCCGAGCAGGATCAGCGCGCCCAGCGTCAGCGTGTAGGCGTTGACCACCCATTGCATCGCCGGGCCGTTGGCGCCCAGCGCCCGCTGCAACGTCGGCAAGGCGACGTTGACCACCGAGGTGTCGATGAACGCCATGCCGGACGCCAGGATGGCCGCCGCCAGCACCCATGACGGCGCAGCGGCGACTCGGCTCAAGCGGTGAACTGCTCGGCGATGATGCGTTCCGACAGGCCTTGGTCGGGGTCGAACAGGATGCGCGCCTGCATCGAGCGGTCCTCGGTCACCGCGACCGAGATCACGTCGCGCACCTCGGTGAAGTCGGCGACCGCGGCGACCGGGCGCTTGTCCGGCTCCAGCACCTCGAACAGCACGTCCGAGCCGCTGGGCAGCAGCGCGCCGCGCCAGCGCCGCGGGCGGAACGCGCTGATCGGCGTCAGCGGCAGCAGGTTGGCCGACAGCGGCACGATCGGGCCGTGCGCCGACAGGTTGTAGGCGGTCGAGCCGGCCGGGGTCGACAGCAGCACGCCGTCGCAGGTCAGCTCCGCCAGCCGCACCCGGCCGTCGACGGTGATGCGGATCTTCGCGGTCTGGCGCAGCTGGCGCAGCAGCGAGACCTCGTTCAGCGCCACCGCCTCCTCGACCCGCCCGGTGGCGGTGATGGCGTGCATCCGCAGCGGGAACAGCCCGACCGCCTGCGCCCGCGCCAGCCGGTCGGGCAGCTCGTCCTCGCCGTACGGGTTCATCAGGAAGCCGACCGAGCCGCAGTTCATGCCGTACACCGGCGTCTCGCGGCCCAACGCGCGGTGCAGCGTCTCCAGCATGAAGCCGTCGCCGCCCAGCGCCACCACCACGTCGGCGGCGTCGGCCGGGCAGTTGCCGAACCGCGCCTCCAGCCGCGCCAGGTTGCCGACCGCCGCCTCCGCCGAGGAGGCGACGAGGGCCATGCGCTCGAACCGCTTCGGGGCCGCCGGCGGAGTCACTGGCCGACGCCGAGGACTCGGTGCTCCAGAACCCGATGTTCCAGCACCCGATGTTCCAGCGCCCGATGTTCCAGCACTGGCATGTCGCGCCGCACCCGCGCCGTCAGCTCCCGGTCGATCCGGGCGCTGGCCCAGCCCGGGCCGTCGGAGGCCGCCGCCACCACTTGCCCCCATGGGTCGCAGATCAGCGAGTGGCCGTAGGTGAACCGGCTTCCTCCGGCCGCGTCGCTGTGCCGGCCGCAGGTGGCGGGCGCCGCGAGCCAGCACTGGGTCTCGATCGCCCGCGCCCGCAGCAGCGGCTCCCAGTGGTCCTTGCCGGTCAGCAGGGTGAAGGCGGAGGGCAGCAGGATCAGCTCGGCCCCGGCGCGGCGCAGCGCCAGGAACAGCTCGGCGAAGCGGATGTCGTAGCAGATCGCCAATCCCACCCGCAGGCCGTCGATGTCGACGGTGACGACCTCGCGCCCGGCGGCGTAGGTGGCGCTCTCGCGGTAGCCGGTGCCGTCCGGGGTGGTGATGTCGAACAGGTGGATCTTGCGGTAGCGCGCGACCTCGTGGCCGTCGGGGTCGAACACCAGCGTGGTGTTGCACAGCATCCCGTCCGAGTCGGGGCGCTCGCCGATGGAGCCGCCGTGGACGTGGATGCGATGACGGCGCGCCATGCCGCGCAGGAACTCGTAGGCCGGACCGCCGGCGTGGCCGCTGCCGACCGGCGGCAGCGTCTCGGCGGCTTCGAGCTTGCCGGCGCGGCCGCCGCCGAGGCAGCTCCAAACTTCCGGCAATGCCACCAGGTCGGGCCGGTCGGCGGCGATGGCGGCATCGAGCAGGCTTTCGGCCTGGGCGATGTTGGCCGCCTTGTCGTGCCCCGGCTCCATCTGGATGACGCTGATCCGCATCGCGGGCGCTACCGCGGCCATTCGATGCGCGGCTCGGCACGCGGCTCGGCGCGTTGCTGGCGGCCGTCCCCGTCCGGCTCGGCGTCGGCGCGGCGGAAGCGGTCGCGGGCCGGCGGCACCGGCGGCCGGCCGGTACGCAGCATCGACGCGCCGACCTCGTCGTCGGCCGCCGGCAGACGCAGCGAGAGGGCGCGGATCTCGCCCTGGATCTCGTCCAGCCGCTCCTCGATCGACTCCAGCCGGGCGCGCAGGCCGAACACGCTGAACGGCACGCTCAGCGCCAGCAGCGCGTACAGCAAAACGGCAATCGCCAGCAGCAGCGGCAGCCACGGCGGCATCCAGTCGGGCAGCGGGATCGTGCCCAGCGCGAACGGCAATGTCATGGCGGCGAGCATAGCAGCGACGACGCGGCATCGGAACAGCGTCGGCAGGCGTTGCCCCCGATGCCGCCGCCCTGCGACACACCACATGGTCGAGCAGCGCAGGCAACCGCGACGGCGCACGGAGCAACCAGGACATGACGCCACCCCACCTCGCCGCCGCGACGCCCGCGCTGCTGCTGATTCCCGGTCCGGTCAGCACCAGCGCCGCGGTGAAGGCGGCGATGGCGCAGGACTTCGCGCCGTGGGACAACTCGTTCCGCCCGCTTCACACGCAGGTGCGGGAGCGGGTCTTGGCGCTGGCCGGGGGCAGCCAGGACAGCCACTCCGTGCTGCCGTTGCAGGGCTGCGGCCACTTCGCCATGGAGGCGGCGATCCGCAGCCTGGTGCCGCAGCACCTTGCGCCAGGCGAGGGCGGCAAGCTGCTGATCCCGTTGACCGGCTCGTACGCCGTGCGGATGGCGCGGCTGGCGCGCGAGGCCGGGCGGCACGTGGTCGAGCTGGCGGTCGCGGCCGGGACGGCGGTCGATCCGCAGGCGGTCGCGGCGGCGCTCGCGGCGGACCCGGCGATCACCCATGTCGGGCTGGTCTATAGCGAGACCAGCACCGGCATCGTGCATCCGGCCGCTGCGGTGGGGCAGGCGGTGCGCGCGGCGGGACGGCAGATGATCCTCGACGCGGTGTCGGCGTTCGGCGCGCTGCCGCTCGACGTCGCGGCGCAGCCGGAGGTCGCGGCCGTGGTGTTCACCTCCAACAAGTGCCTGGAGGGCATGCCCGGCCTGTCGTTCACCGTGGCCCGCCGCGACCGCCTGGCGCAGGCGATCCCGGCCGGGAGCTGGTCGTTCGACCTCGCCGACATCGAGCGCCATGCTTCCGGCCACGGCCACGGCTCGTTCCGCTTCACGCCGCCGGCGCAGGTGCTGGCGGCGTTCCGGGTGGCGCTCGACGAGCACGCCGCCGAGGGTGGCCGCGTCGCCCGGCTGGCCCGCTACACCGCCAACGCCGCCGCCTTGTACGACGGCGTGCTGGGGATCGGCCTGCAGCCGTACCTGCGGCGCGAGCTGCAAGGGCCGATCGTGGTCAACATCCACGCGCCGGACGATGCCGCCTGGTCGCTGCAGGCGTTCGTGGACGGGTGCAAGGGGCGCGGCTTCGTCATCAGCAACTTCTACGACACCGCGACGCCGAGCTTTCGCGTCGGCTGCATCGGTGGCGTGACCCCCGCCGACATGCGCCGGTTCGTGGCGGCGGTCGACGCGACGCTGCAGGCCATGGGCGTGCGCCACCGCTCGCCGGCGCGGCAGGCCGCCTGAGCCCATGAGCGCCCCCAGCATCGACCAGCAGGTCGCCCGCGCCGCCACGCTGCGCCCGATCCAGGACGTCGCCGCGAGGCTCGGCGTGCCGCCCGACGCGGTGCTGCCGTACGGCCGGCACAAGGCCAAGATCGACCACGAGTTCCTGGCCGCCGCTGGGCCGCCGCGCGGCGCGCTGGTGCTGGTCACCGGCATCACCCCGACCCCGGCCGGCGAGGGCAAGACCACCACCACCATCGGCCTCGCCGACGCGCTGAACGCCGCTGGCAGCCGCGCCGTGGCGTGCCTGCGCGAGCCGAGCCTCGGCCCCTGCTTCGGGGTGAAGGGGGGCGCCACCGGCGGCGGGCGGGCGCAGGTGGCGCCGATGGAAGACATCAACCTGCACTTCACCGGCGACTTCCACGCGGTCACCGCGGCGCACGGGCTGCTGGCCGCGATGCTGGCCAACAGCCTGCACTGGGACAACCCGCACGGCCTCGATCCGCGCCGCATCGCCTGGCGGCGGGCGGTCGACATGAACGACCGCAGCCTGCGCCAGATCGTCACCGGCCTGGGCGGGCCGCCGAACGGCATGGCGCGCGAGGACGGCTTCGACATCGTCGTGGCCTCCGAGGTGATGGCGATCCTGTGCCTGGCGCGCGACCTCGACGACCTGCAGGCGCGGCTGGCGCGCATCGTGGTGGGCGAGCGGCGCGACGGCTCGCTGGTGACCGCCGCCGACCTGAAGGCGTCCGGGGCGATGGCGGCGCTGCTGCGCGACGCCGCGATGCCCAACCTAGTGCAGACGCTGGAGGGGTCGCCGGCACTGGTGCATGGCGGCCCGTTCGCCAACATCGCGCATGGCTGCAGCTCGGTGGCGGCGACCCGGCTCGGCCTGGCGCTGGCCGACATCGTGGTGACCGAGGCCGGGTTCGGCGCCGACCTGGGCGGCGAGAAGTTCCTCGACATCAAGTGCCGCAGCGCCGGGCTGACGCCAGCCTGCGCCGTGGTGGTGGCGACGGTGCGGGCGCTCAAGATGCATGGCGGGGTGGCGCGCGGCGAGCTTGCGCGCGACGATCCCGCCGCGGTGGCGCGGGGCCTGCCCAACCTGGCCCGCCACGTCGCCAACATGCGGCATTTCGGCTTGCCGGTGGCCGTCGCCGTCAACCGCTTCGCCGGCGACAGCGACGCCGAGATCGCCGCCCTGCGGGACGGCATGGCGGGAACCGAGGTGGCGCTCTGCACCCACTGGGCCGATGGCGCGGCGGGCGCCGCCGAACTGGCCGGCTGTGTGCAACGGCTGGTGCGCGCCGGGCAGGCACGGTTCCAGCCGCTGTACGCCGATGAGGTGGCGCTGGACGCCAAGCTGCGCCGCATCGCCACCGAGATCTACGGCGCCGCCGGCGTGGCCATCGCGCGGCCGGCGCAGCGCAAGCTCGACCGCTACGCGGCGCTGGGGTTCGGGGGCCTGCCGGTGTGCATCGCCAAGACCCCGTACAGCTTCAGCGCCGACCCGAAGCTGCTCGGCGCGCCCGAGGGCCACATCCTGCCGGTGCGCGACGTGCGGCTGGCGGCCGGCGCCGGCTTCGTGGTGGCGTTGGCCGGCGAGGTGACGACCATGCCGGGGCTGCCGCGGGTGCCGGCGGCGGAGGCCATCGGATTGTCGGCGGACGGGCGGATCGACGGGTTGTTTTAAAGCGTCCTCAACGCGTTCACGCGCCTATGCTGCGTCGGTATGACAATCTTCGACCAGTGGCATGCAATTTTGGCGATGTTCGGCGTCTTCGCGGCGGCAATGCTCTCGCAAGCTCGACAGGAGCAGGTCTACGGCGATCGCAAGAGTGCTGCTGGCTGGTTGGCCAGCGGGCTGGCGTTCCTGGCCGTGTGCGTCGTGGGAGTGTTGTTCGTAGTCCGCGAACCCGGCTTTATGCAACAGAAAGCACCGACCGGGTATGGCCTCGAGTGGTCCTGCGAGAGAGGAACAAAAGGCGGGCAGAGTTGCGTGCGCGATCCTGCCAAGTTCTGACTGTTTGTGTGCCACTTAGAAAGTGCTGAAGTTGCATTCCTTGTTGGGCGGCACTGCTTCAGATTGCAACGGTACAGACTGGCCGCTAGTGTTTCAGAACACCTCCAGGGAGTTGTTCCGCAATGCCGGACCAGGGCCTGATGACCCGCAAACCCGTCGACCAGATCATCGCCGCCAGCGCCGACGGCCACAAGCTGTCCAAGACGCTCGGCCCGTTCAGCATCACCGCCATGGGCATCGGGGCCATCATCGGCGCCGGCATCTTCGTGCTGACCGGCACCGCGGCGGCGCGCTACGCCGGGCCGGGCATCATGCTGTCGTTCGTGCTGGGCGGCGTCGTCTGCAGCTTCGTCGGGCTGTGCTACGCGGAACTGGCGGCCATGCTGCCGGTCAGCGGCAGCAGCTACACCTACACCTACGCGACGCTGGGCGAGGTGTTCGCCTGGATGATCGGCTGGGACCTGATCCTGGAATACGCAATGGGGGCGGCCACCGTGGCGGTCGGCTGGTCCGGCTACGTCAGCAGTGTCCTGCACGACGTCGGCATCGTGATCCCGCCCGCGTTGGCCGCAGCGCCGGGCACCGTCGTCACGCTGGCCGACGGCAGCACGGCGACCGCCATCCTCAACCTGCCGGCCGCCTTGATCGTTGCCGCGCTGACCGCCTTGCTGGTGTTCGGCACCAGGGAGTCGGCGCGCCTGAACACGACCATGGTGATCATCAAGCTGGCCGTCGTCGCGGCCTTCATCGGGGTCGGCAGCTTCCATGTGGACACCGCGCACTGGCACCCGTTCGTGCCGCCGAACGCCGGCGAGTTCGGCCATTTCGGCCTGAGCGGGATACTGCGCGGCGCGGCGGTGGTGTTCTTCGCCTTCATCGGCTTCGACGCGGTCTCCACCGCGGCGCAGGAGGCGAAGTTCCCGCAACGCGACATGCCAATCGGCATCTTGGCATCGCTGGGCATCTGCACCGTGCTGTACGTCGCGGTCGCGGCGGTGCTGACCGGGCTGGTGCCGTATGACCAGCTTAACGTGTCCGCCCCAATCGCCAAAGGCGTCGACGCCATCGGCCTGCCCTGGCTCGCCGTGCTGGTCAAGCTCGGGGCGCTGGCCGGGCTGACCACGGTGATCCTGGTGCTGCTCTACGGGCAGGGCCGCATCTTCTTCAGCATGGCCGAGGACGGGCTGCTGCCGGCGGCGTTCGCCCGGGTCCACCCGAGGCTGCAATCGCCGTACCTGAGCCAGCTCATGATCGGCGCCGCAGTCGCGGTGGTGGCGGCGCTGGTGCCGATTGGGATACTGGGCGAGATGGTCAGCATCGGCACGCTGTTCGCCTTCATGCTGGTGTGCGGCGCGGTGATCTACCTCCGCCGCAGCGACCCGAAGACGAGGCGGCCGTTCCGCGCGCCGGCGGTGCCGGTCGTGCCAATTTGCGGCATCCTGTGCTGCCTGCTGCTCACCCTTGGCCTGCCGCTGTTCACCTGGCTGCGCCTGGTGGTCTGGATGCTGGCCGGGCTGGCGGTCTACTTCCTGTATGGCCGCCGTCATTCGGTGCTGCGCCAACCCGCGAGATGACGCCCGCGAAGGTCAGACGACGATGACCGGGGTTGCCGGGGACGCCGTGCCGCCGACGAAGTGGATCGGGAATAGCAGGAACACGCCGCTGCGTACGCCGGCCGCGCAGATCGCCTTCAGGCGCAGGTTCTCGACGATCGGGATGCCCGCCTCGGCCAGCAGGTGACGATGCACCGGGAACGGGCGGCGCGGGTCGGCGAACGGCATAGCCTCCAGCGCCATGGTGTCGGCGCTGATCGCGGCGGGCCGGCGGTCGCTGAGGAAGCGCGTCGCGGCCTCGTCGAGGCCGGGCTCGCCCGCGACGTAGCGCGCGTTGTCGATGGCGTAGAAATCCTCCCAGCCGGTGCGGACCAGCACGACGTCGCCGGGCTCGACGCCGACGCCCTGGGCCGCGGCGGCGGCTTCCAGCATCGCCGCCGTGACGGTGGTCCCGGCATCGAGGTGCCGCACGCCGGCCCAGCTCGCGACGTCGATCAGCACTGCGCGGGCGATCATCGGCCCCATCGTCTCGATGCCGTGCCGCGCGATGCCGGCGCCCGACGGCCGAGCCGCCGCCTCGGTTCCGTCGTACCAGCAGCCGTTGGCGGCGAAGTGGCCGAGCGCGTCGATGTGCGTCCCGACATGCAAGGTCATTTGCACGTGTTCCGCGAACACCTCGGCATCCGGCAGCCGCGCTTGGTGGATCGTCATCTCGAATGGCGGCTGCACCGGCAGATGCGGCGAGTGCGGCGACACCGGCTGCGCCAGGTCGAACAGCCGGCCGTCCCGCACGCCATGCAGCAACGCCCGGACCAAGGCGGGGTCCGGCAGCGGCGCGTCGCCGTTCACGGCTCCATCCTCACCACCACGTTGACCAAGCCGCCCTGCCGCGCCGTCACGAAATCCAGGCCGTCGTTGATCCGTTCGAGCGGGAACGCCCTGGTTTCCCACGCCGACAGATCGAGCGCGCCGCACCCGGCCAGCTCGGCCATCTCCTGCGCCTCGGCCGTGGTGAACCAGTTGCTGCCCGAGACCGACAGCAATTGCCCAGCAGCCAGGAATGGTCGAGCCCGACCGCCCCGGCGACCGCCCCGACCACCGTCGCCCGGCCGCCTTTACGCAGGCCCTTGAGGGCGGCCTCCACCTGGGCGATCTCGGCCCCGCGGCCCTGGCAGTCAATCATCGCGTCGGCGCCGCCGTCGCTCTGCGCCGCGATCCATGCGCCGAGGTCGGGCCGCCGGACATCCGCGGTCGTGACGCGGCGCGGCGCCAACTGCTCGACGGCGGCCATGACGTCGCCGTTGCGTCCGGTGCCGAGCACCTTCGCCGCCCCCATCGCCAAGGCGACCAGCGTGCTGGCGACCCCGAGCGTCCCGGTCACGCCGTTGACGATCAGGCGGCATCCCGGGCCGACCCCGACCACCTTGAGCGCGCGGTAGGCGGTGCCAAGGTAGCCGAACCGGGCGGCCTGCTCGAAGCCGACCGCCGCCGGCAGCCGCACCAGGCTGCCGACCGGCGCCGCCGTGAACTCCGCGAACGCGCCGCACGGGTAGGCTCGTTGCAGCGCGTCGCCGTCCGGGCCGGTGCTGAAATAGCCGTGCAGCGTGAAGCTGCGGCACAGCATCGGCTGGCCCTCGCGGCAGCCGGGGCAGCCGCCGCAGCCGAGGATCGGGTTGACGTAGACCCGTTCGCCGATCGCGAAGCCGGTGACGCCCTCGCCGAGTTCGGCGATCGTTCCCGCGGCGTCCAAGCCGTAGATCGCGGGCAGGGGAGGCAGCCGGTACCAGAGCTTGCCGCTGACCACGGCCTTCATGTTCGGGATCAGGCCGGCGGCGGCGACCCGGACCAGCACCTCGCCGCGCCGCGGCTGCGGCATCGCCACGCGCTCGACCTGGAACGGCGCGCCGGGCACATGCAGCCGCGCCGCCATCATGGTGCCTGGCACGCCGGAGCCTCCTTGTTCGACGTCCGGACAACCGACGACAGCCAGGGGCAGTCGATCTCGACCGGCGCGCGGACGCCGCGCGCCGCCGCATCCAGCCGCATGTCGCGCAGCCGCGCCCGCGGCTCGTCGGGCATGTACAGCCGCTCGTGGCCCCAAAGGCTCGGCCCGTCGAATGTCTCGTGGGCGGTCCACGTGCTTTGGTCGATCAGCCGACCGCCCCAGCCGTATTCGACGAAGAAGCCCGAGGGGGTGTGCGCGTAGTACGAAGTCATGTGGTCGTTGGTGTGGCGGCCCAGCGTGTACGCCACGCGGCCCGCTTCGAATTGAGCCAAGTCGTAGCCCTGGCCCACATCGTCGAGGCTGAATAGCTCGACCATGAAGTGATGCAGCCCGGTCCGCCCGGACTCCACCATGGCGAAGCTGTGGTGGCGGTCGTTCAGGTGAAAGAGGTACAGCCGATACGGCGACAGGCCGTAATCGCTGACCCGGAAGCCGAGCAGGTCGCGGTAGAACGGCACCAGCGGCTCCACGTCGACTACGTTGAGCACGACATGCCCCATGCCCAGCGGCCCGGTCTTGAAGCCGGAGATCGGCCGGCCCGGCACGAACGGCGTGGCGGCGATCTCCGGCTTCCAGAACGCCTCAAGGCGATGGCCGGCCGGGTCGCGGAAGGCGATCAGCCGCGTGACGCAGCGCTGTTCGGCGAGCGGGCGCGATCCCCACTCGACCGTGACGCCGGCAGCCTCCAGGCGGGCGGCGAGGGTTTCGAGGTCTTGCGCCTGCGCCACCTCCCAGCCGAGGAAGCCGGCATCGCCGGACGCCGCGCCGTCGACCACCAGGCGCTGCTTCCTGTCGTCCATCCTGAACGCCTGCATGGCGCCGCCGCGGTCGACGCGCTGCATGCCCAGCAGCCGCGTCGCGAACGCGCCCCAGTCGTCGAGCCGGTCCGAATGGACCCCTATGTAGCCGAGTGCGCTGAGTTCCACAGCGAACCTTCCACGCTGACCGAGCCGGCGCGGGCTGGACCATGCTTGAACGGCCGCGCACCGGCAAGCGGACATCCATGCCGGCCCGCTTGCGTCGCCCCGGCTTGCGTCGCATGGCATTCCGCCCGAACCTGCCAGGCACGGGAGAAGGAGCACTACGATGGTCAGCCTGGCCGACCCTTACCGAGCCAAGCCCTATGCACTCGACCGCGACACCGCGCCGGCGTTCTGGCTGGTCGGCACCTTGTGGCTGCCGATGGCGACCGGCGTGCAGACCGCAAACCGCCTCGCTTTGCTCGAACAGCACATGCCGACGGGACTGGGGCCGCCCGCCCATTTCCACCCCACCGACGAGGGTTTCTACGTGCTGGAGGGCGAAGTGACCTTCAAGGCCGCCGGGCAGTCGCACCAGGCCGGCCCGGGCGGCTTCGTGCATTTGCCGCGCCTTACGCCGCACACCTTCACGGTCGAGAGCGAGACGGCGCGGGTGCTCAACTTCTACACGCCGGCCGGCTTCGAGATGATCCTGATGAGCGTGGCGAAGCTGGCGCCCGAGCGACGCCGGCCGACCAAGGAGGAGGCGCCGATGCCGCCGCCCGAGCAGGTGTTCATCTTGTCCAAGCTGTTCGGCATGGAGCAGGTGGCGATGATGCCTTTCGCCGGGCGTCCGACCGAGGCGGTGATGGCGACCGAGCCGTCGACCGCGAGCCTGCTGCCGCCGCACGTCTCGGGCACGGCGACGGCCCCGGCGTTCTCCGCGTTCGGGCTGGCGTGGCAGCTGCTGGCCGGTTCCGTCGACACCGGCGGGGCCTACAACCTGTTCGAACTCTCCATCCCGGCCGGCGCGCGGTTCGGCGCCTGGGTCCACGCCCAGGATCAGGCGCTCTACGTGCTGGAGGCAGGCGCGCAAGTGCTGCTCGACGACCGGATCATCGAGGCCAAGGCAGGAACGTTCGTGTTCGTGCCGGCCGGCGTCGTCAACGCCGTCCGCGCCGGCGCGGACGGCGCGCGGCTGCTGATGCTCCACCTTCCAGGCGCGCTGGACCGCGCGGTCGCCGGCTTGGGCGGCGAGGCGAGCGCCGACGGCGGACGGCTGCGGGACTATCTCGACGCAATCGGCACCCGCGCGGTCGCGGCTCCGGGCGGCTGGTGACGGGCAACCCGGCGATGGATGAAACCACCGGGTTCGCAGCCCGGGTCCAGGGCAGGCTCGACCGCCTTGGCCTGTCCCCTGAAGCGGCTGCCAAGGTGGCCAGCCTTCCGGCCGATTTCGTCGGCAGGCTGCTGGCCGAGGATCGGCCGCCGCCGCGCGGCAAGCGTCTGGTCAAACTGGCGGAGGCGCTGGGCACCTCGGTGTCCTACCTGATCGGCTTGGACCCCGACACGCCGGTCCCTGCCGAGTACCTCGAAGAGGATCAAGGCACCCTGGGCCTGCTGGCAGGCGACGAGGAGGCGCTGCTGAGGGCCTACCGACGGCTGGACATCTCCTCGCGTGCCGCGCTGGTGCAGGTCGTGCTCAAGATGACCCCGGAGCCCGAGGTTTTGGAAAAACGGCCCCGGCGCTGATCTTGCGGGAGCTGCGCGCGACTGGGCTGGCTGTCGGCCTTGTGCTGGCTTCGTCGTCTGCGGCGAGCGCCGCCGAGGTGTGCCGCTACGATGGCGTCACCAGCCATTCGGGACATGTCGCCGTCGAGACCGAGGCGGTCGCCGATGCCGGCGTGGTCACGGTGGACGTGAGGCTGGCGCTCACCGCCTCGACCTGGCTGTTCGACGTGCGATACCTGCGCGAGGAAATCAGCATCTGGCGCGGCGGCGAGCTGCAAACCCTCGCCGTCAACGCCCGGGACAGCGTGGACGGCCGCGTCGGACGGCAGCAATGGGACGTGTTCCAGCGCGGCGTCGGTGGATTGGAGGCGCGTCGCATCCAGGCCAGGACGCTGGCCAACCTGCGGCTCCGTCATCCCGGCTTCGTCGGTCACTGGGCTGCCGCGACGTTCGGCCAGCCCTGGCTGCAGGACTACGCCGGCGCGAACCCGGAGCCTCGGCCCGACCTCGGCCTCGCAGCCTCCGCCATGCCGCCGGGGCTGCGTCCGCCCCTGGCGCTGGCCTTCTACTGGAGTCGCTGGCTGCCCCTCGGCGGCGGAACCGTCCCGGTGTTCCTGCCTGGGTTCAAGCGGCATTCGCGCCTCGACCTCCGCTTCGAGGCCGCCGTGCCGGGCCAAGGCTGGCGACTGTGGCAGGCCCCTGTTCGCAACGCGGAGCTGGGCACGACCGGGGCTTCGACGGTGGAGGTTCGGGTGGCGCCGGGCGGCCACTTGATGCGGCTTGCCTTCGACGCGCATGCACGCCTCGGCTCGGCGTCCGGCGTCATCCGCTCGCAAGGCTGCGCCGGAGCCGCAATCTCTCCCTAGGCGACGGACCATGACGAGAGCCGCGCCACGATGCCGGAGAAGATGGCCTCGACCCGCCCTCGGCTGATCCGGGGCGTGCCGACGATCATCCGCATGCCGAGCGTGCCATCCTCGAACGAAGTGGGCGAGAACACCAGGTCGCCGGTCGGGTAGGCGTTGGTGACGTAGCGCACCCGCTGGGCCACTCCGGGCAGCGGCAGCGGGGTGTGCCGCATGTCCAGCATGTTTATCACGAACTGCGCCCGGGCCGGGATGCGCCGGGTGCCCGCCGCCTTGCTCAGCCATTGCAGCGGCACGTTCTGGAACGGCCGCGCGGCGCGCCAGCGTTCGGCGACCTCGCGCGCCGCGGCCTCTGGGCCTTGGTCGGGCGCGCCGGCCGGAAGCCTGACCAGCACCGAGTTCACGCACATGCCCACGATGTCGTCCGGCTCCCCGGCGCGGCCGGAAACCACCACACCGATCGTGAGGTCGGCGGCGTCGAGCAGCTGCGCCAACACCTGCCGGTAGGCGGCCAGGAACAGCACGAACAGCGAGCACCGGCAGCGGTCGCACAGCGCCCGCACCGCCTGCACCAGCCCGGCGTCCAGCAGCCGCGTGACGTCTAGCACGTTCGGCGGCACGTAGGCGGCGTCCAGCGTCGGGTCGTCCGGCCGGTCGTAAGCTGCGTCATGGCTGAACACGGCTCCGGCGAGGGCCTCGCCGAAATACGCCAGCGCCGGCTCGAACTGCGGCATCGCCGACGGCTCGGCACGCCGGTCGAGCCAGTCCTCGTACGCGCGGTCAGGCGTCTCGGGAGGCGCGGCGCCCTTGTACAGTTGGGCGATGAAGCGCAGCACGCTGGCGACGCCCGAGGCGTCGATGACGGTGTGGTGCTCGCACAGCAGCAGCACATGCTCTTCCGGCCCGAGCCGCACCAGGCGGAAATGGTGCAGGGGCGCGTCGTAGAGCCGATACGAGTGCAGGCGCTCGGCTTCCAGGATCGCGTCGAGCCGCTCCCGACGCGGCGCGGGAGGCAGGCCGGAAAGGTCGTCGACCGGTGCCGCCGCCTGCTCCAGCTTCGGGAACGCCTGCATCGGGGTGCGGCCATGGCGTGACAGGCGGGTGCGTAACGCCGGAAAATAGGCTTCGGCCGATCCTGCGGCGGCGGCAAGCCGGGCGGTGCAGATGGGACCGTCGAGAAACACCCCGGTCACCAGGGTCCAGCGCGTGGTGTCGGGCGACAGCACTTCCGAATACCAGATCGGCGTCTGCGCCGGGGACAACGGCCGCATGTCGGCCGCCGCCCCCGCTTCGGTCATTGGGCCAACACCTGGTTGGCCTGGACCTGCCCTTGACCGGCGCGATCCTCGGCCGCGGGCGTTGGCGCCGTTACCCGGAAGGCGGCCCGGAGGAAATCCGCGACGTTGGCGGCGACCGTCGCGCGCATGGCCGAGCGGGTGAGGCCGTGATCGATCCCGGCTACGACCTGCACCGTAACGCCGGGCAGCGCCGCAAGCCGCACGCCACGCGACCCGAAGTTCTCCTCCAGCACTTCGAGGCCGGAGTCCTGTAGGCCGCTGAGCACCAGGACCTGGACGCCGCGCCGTGACAGCTCGCGCATAACCCGGCGCGGGAAGCCGCTCGCGGTCGGCGCCCCGGCCAACTCCGCCAGCCGCGCCCCGGCAAGCGCCGCCCGGCCCAGCGCGCGCCGGCCCAGCGTGCGGGCGACGCCGGGGATGTTGACTTGGCCCTGCCGCAGGCGCTTCCAGGCCTCGCCCGACCTTAGCGTCTCCAGGTAGAACCGGGTGGGGGGCCGGCTTTCCGCCATCGTGTCGCCGACCGACCGGCCCGCGCGCCATTTGAACGCCGTGAGGTTGAGCAGGATCAATCCGGCGACCCGCGCGTCCGCCAAGGCTCCGTGCAGCGCGTGGTAAGCCCCCGAACACAGGCCGCCAAGCATTAGGCGCCGGTAGCCGCGCCGCTCCAGCAGGTCGAGCGCCAGCGCCAGGTCGGCGGTTCGGCTGACCTCGTAGGCGTCGGTCTGCGCCTCGTCCGCGCCGGCGGCCCCGGCGAGGCTGTCGCCCAGGCCGGCGAAATCGATCCGCAGCGAGGCCATGCCGTTGCCGGCAAGATGGCGGGCCAGCTCGACGTGGAAGCGGCAATTGCCGTAGTGCGGATCGGCCGAGGCGTTGCCGATCACCACCGCCACGTCCGAAGGCGGCCCGGCCGGCTGGCACAGGATGCCGAACAGGTGCCCGGCGGCGCCCATCCGAACCGGCTCCTCGACCCAGCCCGGACCGTGCAGGGGTGGCGCCGCGCCACGCTCCCTGGCCGGTCCTGGCTGTGCTGCAACAGGCACGTTGGCGACGGGCACGTTGGCGCGCAGCCAGTCGAGCAGGGTGGCGTAATCGGCCTCCGGCACCGCGCTGCGGAAGCTGTGGCAGAGCAGCTTGTCGGCTTCGAAGCCGGTCTGCGTCACCTCGGCGCCGCCGCCGCGCAACTGCGCCGCGTAGCCAGTCACGGCACTGCCGCCGGCCGGGTCCATCAGCAGCACGCGCGACGCCGCAAGCCGGTCGATGCGGCCCAGGTTGATGTCGGCAAGCGCGTCCAGGGTTGCATCCGGCAGCCGCAGCCCGTCGGCTTCGAGCCAGCCCGGGTCCTGCGGCGGCGTCCAGCGGGCGAACTGCGAGCGCGCCTGGAGCACGCGCGAGTAGCTGAACCCGGATACCAGCGGGGCCAGCAGGATCAATCCCGCCACGTCGTCGCGCGTCGCGGCCTCCAGCGCCGCCATGGTCGCGCCGAAGCGCAGGCCGCACAGCACGATGCGCTCGACGCCCGACCGGCGCAGGTGGTCCGCCGCCGCCGTGACGCTCTGCCGCCACGCGGCGAGCGGTTCGTCGCCCCCTGAATCGCAAGAGTCGCCGGTGTCGGCGTAATCGAAGCGCAAGGTGGGGTAGCCGGCGCGCGCCAGCCGGTCGGCGAGCACCCGCAGCGGGAGGTGCGCGCCGAGAGCCTCGCCGCCCAATCCGGTGCAGAGCAGGACCCCGACATTGCCGGGCGCTTCGTGCAGCCAGCCGAAGCAGCCGGCGAAGGTGACTGGAATCATGCCCGGGTTCCTGGGGGCCACAGCGCCTCGGCCACGCGCGGCGGCCAGTCGGCGAGGCGGAGGCCGTGATGACGCAACAGCGCCAAGGTCAGCCGCTCCAGCCCGAAACCCACGCAAGCGGTGTGCGCGACCGCGCCGTCGGCGTCGCGCAGGTCCCAAAGCTGGCCGAAATGGTCCATGTGGTAGTTGAAGCTGAGGCAGGCGGTGGGAGGGGCGCCGTCGTTGACCGGGACCAGCATCTCGAACTTGAGCCGCTGCTCGCGCTGGCTGCCGGCGAGCACCTTGCCGCCGCGGCCGAAGAACGGGTCGTTGGCCACGTCGACCTCGTGCGGCAGGCCCAGCGCCTCCATCACCGCGTCGCCGCGCCGCAGCCAGTCCTCGCGGAAAGCGCCGACTTGCTCCGGCGTGCCGATGCGGACGTATTCGCGCATGCGGAACATCTGCATCCGGGTCGGCTCGCGCGACGGTTCGTGGCGGAAGCAGTACGAGGCCACGTCGATCGTGACGCCCTGCGGCGGCAACGGCCCGCGCCGCGCGACGATGGGGTAGACCGGGTAACAGGCGGCCGGCGTGAGCGTCACCTCGCTCGATTGCTGCCGCCGCATCCAATCCTCGCCGGCGTCCAGGCAGCGCAGCAGGGCGCGATGGTCCTGCTCGTCGCCGCAAAAGCAGTGCACCGTCCCGGCGAGCTGGGGGAAGCCCTTCAGGTAGCCGCTGCGCTCGAACTCGGCGCGGCTCATACCGGGGGGAAAGCGCATCACCTCGGCCGCCAGGTCGCCGCCGGCTTTGGTCGCCATGCGGTCGAGTCCTTCGACCACGCTTTCGAAGTCGCCGCTGCGCCCGTAAAGTCCGTCCACGCCGGTATCGATCAGCAAGCCCGCGGCGAGCAGGCGGTCAAGGAAGCCGTGCGCGAGGGTCACCGCGTGGCAAGTCGGCCGGAGGCTGGCTGCGGCGCGGCGTTCGGCATGGCCTCGGCTTGAAGGCCCGCGACAACCGCCGCGAGCGTGTTGATGCTGGCGAACGAGCGCCGGTTCAGGGCGGCGCTGGTGAACACGACGCCGCACTCCTCTTCGATCACCATCATGACATCGACCATCCCGAAGCTGTCTAAACCAGCAGCGAACAGATCGGAGTCATCGTCTTGCGAGGAGTTGAGTGCAACACGCCCATGCTTCAGCACAATTTCGCGTAGAAGATCTTGCATCAGCTTGGCCCTTGTCATGTGGCTACATACCTGCTTAGGAGCTATGCTGAGATCTAGGTGACGCCGTGATCAGGCGGCGTTCTGTGCTGGCGTGTTTATGACCTCGACGCCGTTGCGAAACGTGACACCTTGGACGACTTTGGGCAACTGGTTTTCGCCCTTCA